>Ga0160422_10002797_pt1 | contig 10879 bp, 10 predicted proteins | sample Fk160mmetaG_FD_108192 | JGI IMG/M metagenome (GOLD analysis project Ga0160422, IMG submission 108192) | Marine microbial communities from the Central Pacific Ocean - Fk160115 60m metaG | ecosystem: Environmental > Aquatic > Marine > Oceanic > Photic zone | place: The Central Pacific Ocean... | reverse complement strand
TCAAGAGAGTATGTAAAAAAAACAAGAATAATCAAAATTAATTTTTTCATAGTTTAAATCTCATAAGGTTTAATGTGCGCTAAATTTACAAAACTTAACCGGATATTAATTATAATTTATAAATTGCGTTTTCTAACCTAAAAATATAACTATGAATAGAATAATTACAGTGGCCCTTGTCACAATGCTTTTTTTAAATGTTAATGCACAAAAAAAAGTCAACGGAAAAATATTTATTGAACACCCCGCAATAGATCTAGTTGAGGATGTTATGCAGAAGTTTATCAGCGGAGATGAAAACTTAGCTGATCTTCTAGATGATGATTTTAGAGCTATAAGCGGAGTTAGAACTAACAAAAGTAATGAGGGAAGTACCAAAGAAGAATTTTTAAATCAGTCAAGATGGTGGAGTAATAACTTTGACAACTTATCCATAACCAGAGATTCCCCTGCTTATCCAGATGCTATTGAATACAAGGATTCTGGTACATGGGTTCAAACATGGGAAAGACTTTATGGAATTAACAAAACAACAGGCTTTTTAATTGATATGCCTATTCACAGGCTCTTTTGGCTTAACGAAGACGAGTCCAAAGTAAGAGGAATGTTTGTTTACGCAAACACATCTGTCTTTTCGGACATGTGGGAGTCTTATAATCCTAGAACAAACGGCACAATATATAAAAGCCATGAAAACATTAATAAAGTAAGAAAGCTAGTTGCTGCTCTTTTAGACGAAGATCTTGAAAAAGCCCAATCATTCTACAGCGCCAACGCGACATTTTATGACATAAACATGCCAAAAGGAGAATCTATGAATCTAGATCAAGCAAAAGAGTCGCAGAAGTTCTTTTATGAAAATTTTGAAATTCTTTCAATTGACGAATATGGCTATCCCGACTTCCTTGACTATGAACACAGGGCCTCAAAAGTTGTTTTAGCTTGGTGGGATGTAAGAGTGAAAAGAAAATCTGATGGAAAAACCATTAATTTCATTAACCATGAAACATACACTTTTAATGGCGAGGGTAAAATTATTAGACAAAGCTCGTATTATAATGGCGCAGCTTTGAACAATTAATTAAAGAAGTGTTTGTTAAAATATAAAAACAAAACCCCCACCTTTTTATAAGGATGGGGGTTTTTTTATTAACTAAAAACTTGATTTAGTCCAGCACAATTGGAGCACCGGCCTCCTCCAAGATCTTTCCTACTTTTTCTACATTTTCAAAGTAGGCGTCCATTTCAGGCTTCAGCCTTTCGAACATTTCCTTTGCCATATCAAAACTTTTCATGTGTAATCGGGTTGGCCCATAAGAGCTAGAGTACCACCCGCCCCTTGCATTAGAAAGCCTGTCAAAAATACTCTGTGGCTCTTTTTCACCAATCTCTTTTTTAGACTTACTTCCGAAAAGCCTTGAATATAAAATGTTTTCTCGATCAATTAAGAGCTTAATGTTTTTTTCAATTTTGTCTCTATCATTTGAAACATATTTTAATACAGAACGATATGACTTGACCTTGTTATTAGATTTCTCAAAACTAGATCTATATTTGTTTACTGTTTTGTAGAGAGAAGCCAGCATATCATAATACTCATCATGTTTGTTAGATTCGGGGTTTGTTAAAGTGCCTTTTTTTATTCTTTCAACAGTAAGCATTACAGGTTCAGAAATTTGAGTTAAATCCCCATCTATACTCTTATGTAATTCAACAGAGTATTTACCAGGATTCACCCACCTAGTCAGACCTGATGCGTAAGAAGAACCGGCATTAATCGTTGTTGTAATATCTTCGGTTAAATCCCAGTTAACTTCACGAACACCCCTTGTAAGGGGGCTTGAGATTTCCTTGACCTTATTTCCATCACTGTCTTTAATAACTATAATTGCTTTTGCAAAATTTTCATTTAATTCAGCATCCAGCTGTTCCCAACCAGGAAAAGCTATATTAACCCCGGTTTTTTGGTTATTTCTCACTATTGACAAAACCCTTTCAACTTCACTTTTTGATAAATCGGAGTTTTCTGCAATATCATTTATTTCGTCATCAAATAAACTTCTAGGACTATCATACCCAGCAATAAGAAGCGCTTCAACAACCTCTGAATCAATTCCATTAAAAGACTCTCTGGCAATCCTTTCAGATCGAATTGAGCTTTTTCCTTCCTTGATGTAATATTTTATATTAGCCCCGTATTTTGGGTTTTTAGCATAATATGAGGACATACCATCACTTGTAGTGCCTCCACTTACTTGATTATATTGTAGGGCTTTTCTTGGTTGGAAAACAAAACCTTCTTTATCCATATTTTCCTTGTTAATATGTCTTAAACCACTGTAATCATCCAAGACATAAAAGCTTCTTCCAAAGGTTGCTAAGACCAAGTCATTTTCTCTTTTTTGAATAGCTAAATCTCTAACAGAAATTGTAGGTAATCCTCTAGAAAACTCATGCCAGTCCTCTCCTTGATTAAGGCTTACATAAACACCATATTCTGTAGCTAAAAACAATATGTTTTTGTCAACATGGTCTTGAACAATTCTCCAGAGCAAGGTGCCATCAGGAATTCCAGCTGAAATAGACTTCCAGGTTTTACCCCCATTGGATGTTTTAAATAAATAAGGCTTGTAATCACCAAATTTATGATTGTCTAAAACAACATATGCTGTATTAGAATCATGAAGATCTGCCTTAATGTCGTTTACAAATGCAGTAGAAGGAGTGTTTGGCAGCTCATCAACAGTCATTTTTATCCAATTCTCCCCACCATCTTTAGTATACTGGATAATACCATCGTCTGTTCCAGCGTAAAGTATTTTTTCGTCTATGGGTGACTCTGAAAGTGATGTAACAGTGTTATATGTGGACATTGCATATACATCCCAGGCATTATCAAAACTTTGCACCTTACCCATAATTGGCAGAGAAAGCCTTTCCTCATCTTTGGTAAGATCACCCGAAATAACCGTCCAGTCATCACCTCTATTGTCTGATCTCCAAACCCTTTGTGTTCCAAAATATAAACGTTTAGGGTCATGATAACTAACAAGAATAGGCGAGTCCCAATTAAATCTTTCATAAGGCTCATCAATACCCTCTTGAGGCCTTATACTCGTTATCTCACCATTTGTCATGTCAATTCTGTTGATATAGCCCTGCTGAGATTGTGCATATATTATGTCCGGATTTCCAGGTTCAGTTGCAGGTTGATGACCGTCACCACCTAGAACAACTTTCCATTCAGAATTTGAAATACCACTTCTTTTGAAAGTTCTTGATGGCCCCCCTTGTGTATTATTATCTTGTGTTCCTCCATAAATATTGTAAAAAGGTTCAGCATCATCAAGAGCTAATTTGTAGAATTGAGTTAAAGGCAAATTACCAACAAATTTCCAGGTTTCAGAGTCATCAAAAGACTCATAAATTCCACCGTCAGTACCTATTAACATGTAATTAGGGTCATTTGCCTTAAAGGTTAGAGAGTGATTGTCAGAATGCTTTCTTTTTTCAGACATTGTATAAAAATCTTCTCCGCCATTTTCAGAAACCAAAACCCTTACATTCATCAAATAGATTTTGTCAAACACATGTGGAGAAGCCACAAGCTCTTGGTAATAATGGGGGCCTGTACCACCAGAAACTGTGTTTGACATTCTTTCCCAGTTACCACCACTATTCTCAGTCCTATATACAGCCCCATTTCTTCTGTCTAGCTCAATAGCCGCATATAATACATTTGGTTTCATAGGAGAAATTGCTAGACCAATTTTACCCATGTTTGAGGATGGCAGTCCATTGTCAATTTTGAACCAACTCTCCCCACTATCAACACTTTTGTAAAGTGAAGTTCCAGGCCCACCACCCATTAAGGCCGCAACATTTCTATGCCTTTGCCAGCTAGCCGCGTATAATATATCAGGGTTAGTTGGATCAATTACTAAGTCGGTAACACCAGTCCATTGATTTATCGAAAGTGTATTTTTCCATGTTTTGCCCCCGTCAGACGTTTTAAACAAACCTCTTTCACCTCCAGGACTCCAAAGAGGGCCCTGAGATGCAACCCAGACAGTTTTCGGGTCATTGGGGTGCACTATTATTTTTGAGATATGTTCGGAGTCCTTTAAACCCATATCTTCCCATGAATCACCACCATCATTACTGTGATAGACTCCATGACCAATTCCAACATGTCTGCCACCAACATTCTCACCGGTTCCAAGCCAAATAGATGCATTATTATGAGGGTCTATTGTAATACATCCAGTAGAGTAAAAAGGCATATTATCAGCAATTGGACTCCAGGTAGTGCCTGCATTTTCGGTTTTCCAAACCCCACCAGACCCAACAGCAACATACCAAACATTTTCGTTTGTTGGATCAATTGCAATGTCAGCAATTCTACCAGACATAAATGCTGGCCCAATACTTCTAAATTTAAATGCATTTAAGGCAGACTTAACAGCAATTTCATCGTCTTTATATCCCTGTCCAAAAGATAAATTATTAGAGAAAAGGATTACTAAAGAAACCAATAATAGTTTCAGATTTTTCATATAAATTTTTTTAAATGTCCACTTGCCCTGTATTTAGTTACAAGACGGTCTACTAAAATACGAAATTTTTGTAAACTCTAAATTAAGATTTAATTACTTCTATTTTTGTTCAAATAGCTCTTTCGGAATTGAGGGAAAAAGACGAAGAGCATTTTTATAATAAACCTTCTTTAACACTTCGTCAGGTAAGTTTAAGCCATACATTTTCCAGAAGGCGTGTCTCTTTCTAAAGTAGTCAAAATATTCGTCATCGGACTCTAACACTCTAAAATAGGTGTAAAACTCCTCAGGTTTATAACTGTCTTTGCCAAACATAATCCTGTCTTGATATTCGATAAAAAACTGTCTAGCTGTTTTGGGCTGTCTGCCTAATTCAGCAATTACGGCTCCAAACTCCGTGACAACATTTGGAAACTCATCAAGATGTCTGCCTAGTTTATTTAAATCATTACCCATCCATCCAAGGTGGGCATTGATAAATGTTGTGTTCTTGTGTCTTCGAAAAACTGTGTGCTGTTCTTTAATTATATCTTCAAATGGGGGAATAAAATCAGAGTCTCCATAGTATCTGTTAGGTTTTTCTTTTAATTCAAACCACCTTTCATTTTGATTATCTTTTGGAAGCCAGAACTGAAATGGATCAGCAGAGTGAATCAAAACGGGAATTCCAAGTTCACCGCAAACCTCCCAAATGGGACCTAGCCTTTCATCGTCAACGCGAACCCTATTTCCTTTAGAATCCTTGCTTGTCAACCCCAATGTTTTGTACACCTTCAAACCAATTGCACCCTTAGCAACAGCATCCCTAATCACATTTACCTGAGTTTTAATATGGGCATCATCATCCGGGTTATCAAAATCAACATTTATAAAAACACCAATCCTATCAGGTTGGTTTTCTTGGATGTTTTTAATGGATTGGTCAAAATATTCATCTTTAACCGCTTGAGGTGTTCCTCTAAATGAGCCAAAACCATGACCGCTTAAATTAACTATGTAACCCATATTAAGTTCATCCATTTCAGCAACAAGCTTGTCTAAATCCTTTAAAGGTAAATCCCACAAATGACTGTGCACATCAATGAACTTGAATTTTGCTTTTTTTATCACCTTCCCATCAACTATTAATGAAGATGGAGGGTCATAGTCTTCAAAACTCATGATATTTTTTTTGTTTTGTATAGTAGTTATAGAAAAATAAACCGCCAATGTTATGATTAATATAAACGATAAAATTTTAAAAAGGTTTTTTAAGCTAAACATTATGTTATTCTAAAGGAATTGAAATAGTTGTTTTGTCCCATGCTAAATTCAGACTTACACCTAGAGAATCATCTGAAAACTCTACAGTAAACTGCTCTAAGGGTTTTTCTAAAGATTGAGGGATGACAGATGTTTTAAGTACATCGAATTCAGGGTCAGGCCTTGAGACCGCAAAGAAAACATCACTGTCTGAACCAAGAGCTATTTTCCAGCTTTTTTCGTTTGGGAAAGTAAAGAGAGCGTATTTTCCAGCTCGAAGTTTTTCACCATTAAACAAAATATTAGATGATGTTTCAAATGTTGTTGCTGCATTAGCCCCTGTTCTCCAGTATTTTCCAAACGGTACAAGCGCCCCATCCTCCTCAGCTCCAAAGATTAACCTATCATTTTTGAATGGGCGACTATAAACTACTTGAAAAGTTTTATTTTCATAACTGTATCCAATAGTTTCTTTAGGGCTTACAGGGTTTGCTAGCACGTAGGCAATATAGATAATACCAGCCGCAAACAATACACCAACTATTTTTAAGATATTTTTCATTTTATATTATATTTTTTATCATTACTTATTATATTTAGCAAGATACTTGCCAATCATATCAAATTCTACATTAACGAGGTCTCCTTTATTTAATTTTTTGAAGGAAGTGTTTTCAAATGTGTAAGGAATAATAGTTACATTAAATGTGTTTTTCTCAATATTGAAAACGGTTAAACTGACTCCATTGATACAAATTGAGCCTTTTTCTATTATTAGCGCTTCATTTGATATGTCAAATTCAAATTTGTAAATCCAACTACCATCATTTATGGAAACATCTACGCATTTTGCAACACCATCAACATGGCCCTGAACTAAATGACCATCCAGTCTATCTCCAAGCCTCATGGCTCTTTCCAGGTTTATTAAATCGTTAACCGAAAAAGTCTTAAGAGATGATTTTTCTAATGTTTCTTTAACAGCTGTAACGGTGTGGGTGTCTTCACTAACTTTTGTGACAGTCAAACAAACACCGTTGTGTGAAACGCTTTGGTCAATTTTTAATTCACCACTTATTTTGCTTTGAATAGTGAAATCAATGTTTCCACGATCTATCTCAATTTCTGTAACTATCCCTAAACTTTCTACTATTCCTGTAAACATTATGTGTGTTTAATTTGATAAATTTACAGAAATATTAGGATATAGTTAAAATGAGCTCAAAAGATAAAAAAAACAAAATTAAGATTGGCTTTACATCAGGTGATATGAATGGTATTGGTCCAGAGATATTACTAAGCTCTCTCGCTAATTCAGAAATGTTAAGTTTATTTACTCCGATCATATACGCTCCGATAAAAAATCTAACTTACACATTAAATCATTTTGATTTAAACATAGCGTTTAACAATATTAGTGCCCCAGAGGAATCAATTGAAAAAGCAATCAATGTAATTGATAATCATGGAACCCCACCATCGATTTCTTTTGGAACCTTAGATAAAGAGATGGGGGCTGTCGCTTTTGAATCGATAAAAAAATCTGTTAAGGATTTAAAAAATGGAAAAATAGACGTCCTGGTTACACCTCCAATTAACAAACAGGCAATTCATTCTGACAAATTTCGCTTTATGGGACATACAGATTACATTGCTAGTCAGATTGACGGAAACCCAACCATGATGATGGTCTCAAAAGATCTAAGAGTTGCTCTTCTTACTGAGCACACTGCAATTGCTGATGTTACAAAAGCAATCACCTCAGAACTAGTGGAGACCAAGCTTAAGACATTGCACTCGACACTGATTAAAGATTTTCGGATAGAACGACCAAAAATTGCAATTCTTTCTTTAGACCCTCATGCTGGTGACGGAGGTGTAATATCAACAAATGATAAAAAAATAATTAGTCCGGCTGTTAAGAAAATTCATAATTCAGGCATCTTGATTTATGGCCCATTTGCTGCAGATAGCTTTTTTGGTTCAATGGAGTACAAGAAATATGACTTAATTGTGGCATGTTATCACGACCAAGGTCTTATTCCTTTTAAAACACTGTCATTTGGTACAGGGGTAAATTATACATCTGGTTTGAATCGAATTAGGACATCGCCAGACCACGGGACAGCTTATTCTATCGCCGGCAAGGGTGTTGCGTCAAAAGACTCATTTTTAAGCTCAATTTTTCTAGCAATTGATATTTATAAAAGAAGATATACTTATAAAAAGTTCTCTAAAAACAAATTACAAACTTTATAACAACTTAATTCAAGGCTTTATCCTGTAAAATTTTTAATAAAATTTATATATTTGCTCCCCTTAAATTTAAGTAGATGAAACCCAAGAGCAAATATAAAATCGAATTTGCAGGTTTAAAGACTGGAAACCATCAATTTAATTTTAAGGTCGATAAAAAGTTCTTTGATAGATTTAATTTTTCTGATTTCAATAACGTATCCATAAATATTGATATAGAACTAATAAAAAAATCAACACTCCTTGAGTTAAATTTTGTACTAAAGGGAGTCGTAAATGTAAATTGTGACTTGACAAATGAACCTTTTGATAAACAAATTAAACAAGAGGCGATGCTTGTAGTAAAGTTTGGGCAAGAATTTAATGATGAAGATGATGAAATCCTTGTTTTACCTCATGGAGAGCACAAGCTTTACGTCGATCAATATATATTTGAATTGATTGTGTTATCTTTGCCGCCAAAGAGAATCCATCCTGGCGTTGAAGACGGAAGTTTAAAGTCAGAAATATTAGATATATTGGAGGATCTTAAACCAAAAGAAAATAGTAAGTTAGCTGACCCTAGGTGGGATAAGCTGAAAAGTTTAAAAAGATAAAATAGTTTTAAATGGCACATCCAAAAAGAAAAACGTCCAAAACAAGAAGAGACAAAAGAAGAACTCATTATAAGGCAAAAATGCCACAAATTGCTATTTGTTCTAAAACAGGTGTAAGCCATCTATACCACAGAGCTTACTGGAATGAAGGAAAGCTTTACTACAAAGGCAAGGTGCTTATTGATAATTCAGAGGCCGAAGCATAATTACTATTTCTTAATTACCTTATAGGTTAAGTTTTCTTTAGTTGCAATATCCAATGCATTTACTATATATGTAGCATTAGATAAGTGCTCCATATTAATACTATTCCCTGTTAGCTCCATAACCTTATTTCCAAGTAAATCAAAGACACTTATTTCATAGAGTTTCTCAGAATTTAGCGCAACCTCAGAGTTTGTTGGGTTAGGGAACAAGATTGTTCTACTATTGTCTTCAATCTCGTTTAATGCAAAAGTTGATTCAGTTGTTGAAATCTCGTGTCCATAAACAATTAAGTATTGACCAGATCCTCCATTCCAATCAATATAAATTTTAAAACCTGCAGGTAAAGATGTATTGCCAGGATAGATTGGATCTCCAATACTTCCATCTGGGTATGCCCATACAAAATTTCCTTGTGCAGCAGAAAAGGTTACAAAATAACCTTCTTGAATCGTGAGTGCATTTTCAATTCCATTGATTTCCGAAGCTTTAAAAATAGAGACATCTACCACGGGATTACTAGCATGAGTATAATCTTGAGCGTAGATTAAGGTAGAAAAAAGTAGAATACTGATAAAAAGTAAATTTTTAATATGATAATTTTTCATGTGTTTTATTTAATTATTCGTAAATTATTATTGATACTAAAAATACCTATAAAAACCCTATTTTGATAGTTTTTATATTAATTTTTAAAAAAAAAGAGCAAAAATCATAAAAAAAGTAGCATTTTTGATATAAATTGTTATCTTTTATAAAATTATGGATTCTTTAAAAAAAAGCACATTTATAATTGTACTATTTTTAACCAAAAATTGTAATTTTTGACCCTTTTTTATGATTTTTATATGATTTTTAAAGATTTTTTATTGTTTTTAAGCTAAAATCAACGATTTTTGTTAATTATTAAATCCATATTATGCGTATTAAAGAAATTCAAAGTCTTATCAAATTTGTTGCAAAGTCTGGAGCAAGTGAGGTTAGTTTGGAAATGAAGGATGTAAAAATTACTATAAAAACAAACGACTCTTCTTCATCTCAAGCTGTTGTTCAAGATCCAATTATTGTTCCTCAACTTCAACCAACACCACTAGTTGCGCCCCCTATAACAGACCCTTCTGTGACTAAAGAAAATACAGCTGAAGAGCCATCAAATTTAATCACCATTAAGTCTCCCATTATTGGAACTTTTTATCGAAAGCCATCACCAGATAAACCTTCCTTTGTTGAAGTCGGCGATGTTGTTTCAGAAGGTACTGTCTTATGTGTTATTGAAGCTATGAAACTATTCAATGACATCGAATCTGAATTTTCTGGAAAGATTGTCAAAATTTTAGTTGATGATACCAGCCCTGTGGAATTTGATCAACCTTTATTCCTGATAGATCCATCTTAACTATAGCTTGAATTATGTTTAACAAGATATTAATAGCAAATCGAGGGGAAATTGCTTTACGTGTTATTCGAACATGTAAAGAAATGGGTATTAAAACTGTGGCAGTATATTCAACAGCAGATGCAGAAAGCATTCATGTTAAATTTGCTGATGAGGCGGTTTGCATTGGCCCTCCTCAAAGCTCAGATTCATATTTAAGAATTTCTAATATAATTGCAGCAGCTGAAATAACAAACGCTGACGCTATTCATCCAGGCTACGGTTTTCTTTCAGAAAATGCTAAGTTCTCCAAGATATGCGAAGAGCACAACATCAAGTTTATTGGTGCATCACCAGAAATGATTAACAAAATGGGTGACAAGGCTACTGCCAAAGCAACTATGATTGAGGCTGGTGTGCCTTGTGTTCCAGGAAGTGAAGGAATTATTGAATCTTTCGACCATTGTAAAAAGCTGGCCAAAGAAGTAGGATATCCCGTAATGTTAAAGGCCAGTGCAGGTGGCGGTGGTAAAGGCATGAGGGCTGTTTGGAAGGCTGACCAATTAGAAGATGCTTGGAATTCAGCGAGGGTTGAATCTAAAGCAGCTTTTGCAAATGACGATATGTATATGGAAAAGCTTATTGAGGAG
>Ga0160422_10002795_pt1 | contig 10887 bp, 14 predicted proteins | sample Fk160mmetaG_FD_108192 | JGI IMG/M metagenome (GOLD analysis project Ga0160422, IMG submission 108192) | Marine microbial communities from the Central Pacific Ocean - Fk160115 60m metaG | ecosystem: Environmental > Aquatic > Marine > Oceanic > Photic zone | place: The Central Pacific Ocean... | reverse complement strand
TTCAATGGCAAAAACAAATTTTGTTTATATATTAAATCCAGATACAAAATTACAAAAAAATACTATTGATATTTTGATACAAGAAAGCGATAAATTAGACGACTTCGCTATTATTTCACCACTCTCTTCAAATGAAACGTTTCCGAATTATAAAATATTTAAAAAAGAAAATATCAGCCAAGATATATTTGAAGTGGATAGGGTGGATGGTTTTTCTATGTTACTTAATAAAGAAAAATTCGATAATAAATTTTTTGACGAAAATATTTTTTTATACCTCGAGAATGACGACTTATGTCTGAGAGTAAAAAAAAAAAAAGAAAAAATTTACATAATAAGAAAATCCAGAATTGATCATTTAGGATCTTCTTCATCTAGCGATAATAAGAGTAAAGATTTTGAGTATTTAAGAAATTGGCATTGGATGTGGTCAAAGTTTTATTTTAACAAAAAACATAGTGGATATTTAATATCGATAATAAAAATATTTCCGAATTTAATATCAGCTTCTTTAAAATTTTTTTTATACTTTATTTTGTTTCAAGCACATAAAAAAAATATTTACAAAATGAGAATTTTGGGAATATATAATTCTTTAATCGGAAAAAAATCTTATTATAGAATCTTTTAGTGGCCTGGAAACTCAATTAAATTTTCCACTTTATAGCCCAATTTTACTAATTTATCATTGCCCCCTAAATCAAACAAATTTATTACAAAAATGAAATTTGACACAATCCCTCCAGCCATTTCAACGATTTTTGCTGCCGCTTCAGCAGTCCCCCCAGTTGCTATAAGGTCATCAATAATTACGACTTTATCATTTTTTTCAATGGAATCTTTATGCATTTCGATTGTAGCTGTTCCATATTCCAATTCAAAATCTATGGAATACCTTTCTCCTGGTAATTTATTTTTCTTTCTAAGTAAAATAAATGGTTTTTTAAGAATAAAGGAGATAGCAGATGCAAATATAAATCCCCTTGACTCTATAGCTGTAATTTTATCAAATCGATAATTACTAAGTCTTTCCACCATTATATTTATTGTCTTAGCAAAAGCTTCCTCGTTTTTTATTAATGTTGTAATGTCTCTAAAAAGTATTCCTTTTTTTGGGTAATCAGGAATTGATCTAATATAATCTTTTAAATCCATATTTTTTTGCGTTATAAATAAATAATTCATTTTAAATAATATGACAAATAAATTAGGTATAATTGGTGGAAGCGGTTTATACGACATCGAAGAGTTTAAAAATAGAGAACTTATAGATTGTAGTACTCCATGGGGAAAGCCCTCAGATCAGATTTTAAAAACAAATTATAAAAATAAAGAAGTTTTTTTTCTACCAAGGCATGGACGAGGCCACTTCATATCACCAAGTAATATAAATTTTAGAGCTAATATTGATGCTTTAAAACAACAAGGTGTTACAGATTTAGTATCTGTATCTGCTGTAGGTTCTTTAAAAGAAGATTTAAATCCTGGAAAATTCGTAATTATTGACCAATTTATAGATAGAACATTTGCGAGAATTAAAACATTTTTTGATGAAGAAATAGTAGCCCACGTTTCCATGGCACACCCAACATCTAATGGTTTAATGAATGCATGCGAAGAAGCAATAAAAAAATCCAATATTGATTACAAAAGAGGAGGTATTTACGTTGTTATGGAAGGTCCTCAATTTTCAACATTAGCAGAGTCAAATTTATATAGATCTTGGAATGCAGATGTCATCGGTATGACAAATATGCCAGAGGCTAAATTGGCCAGAGAGGCTGAGATTAGATATGCCTCAGTTTCAATGGTAACAGATTATGATTGCTGGCATCCAGACCATGAAAATGTTGATGTGCAAAAGGTAATTGAAGTTCTTATGAGTAATGCGACCAAAGCAAAAGAAATGATAAAAAATTTGATTGATAATTTTGAAACTTTTATTGATCAAAATGATCCAACTAATAATTGTTTAGATGTCGCAATAATCACCTCACCAGAAAAAAGAACCCAAAAGACAAAAAATAAATTAAAAACAATTGCTGGAAGAATTTTAAATAAATGAAAAAACAAAAAAATTTAAAAGGTAATTGTGCATGTGGTAATGTTAAATATAAAATTGAAGGTAAACCTTTATTTACCCAAGCATGTCACTGTAAAAATTGCAAACTATCAACAGGATCTTCATTTGTAATTCATACAATGGTATTAGAGGAAGATTTTAAAATTCATGGTGATGTCGCTTCAATCGATTTACCAACTGGAAGTGGTAAAGGTTATAATGCATATTTTTGTATTATTTGCGGAGTATATGTATTTTGCAAGTATAATGTCTCAAAAGGAAGAATAGCTGTAAGAACTCAAACTTTAGAAAATCCAATAGAGCCACAAGCGCATATTTTTATTAAAAATAAAGATCCATGGATCGAAATTACAAATAAAAAAATTTGCTATGACGAGTATTACGATAGAGAAAAAACGTGGCCGAAAGACAGCCTTGATAGAATTAGATGAAAATTAAAGGGAAAGAGTATAAAACTATCTGGTTTGAAAACAATATCGTAAAAATTATTGATCAAACTAAATTACCTCATGATTTTGTAATTAAAGATCTTAAAACAGTCGATGATGTTATAAATGCTATTAAAACAATGGAGGTAAGAGGTGCTCCTTTAATAGGAGCAACTGCGGCTTACGGAATTGTGCTAGCTTTAATAAAGGATAATGATCAATCTTATGTTGAGCAGACTTGTAAAAAATTGATAAACTCAAGACCTACTGCAATCAATTTAAAATGGGCAATTGATAGAATGCGTTCAAAACTTAAAGGAGTTAACAGTAGTGAAATATTAGAAATTGCAATTAAAGAGGCTAACTACATTTGTGAAGAGGATATTAAATTTTGTAAAAAAATAGGTTTAAATGGACTAAATATTATTGAGGAAATTTATAATAAAAAAAAAGACACCGTAAATATTTTAACTCATTGTAATGCTGGCTGGCTTGCAACAATTAACTGGGGCACAGCAACATCACCCATCTACCATGCTCAACAAAAAGGTATACCTATTCATGTCTGGGTTGATGAAACAAGACCAAGGAATCAAGGGGCAAATTTAACCTCATTCGAATTAAATGAGGAAAATATTTCAAATACTATAATAGCAGATAATACAGGTGGAATTCTTATGCAAAGAAGAGAAGTTGATATATGTATAGTAGGTACTGATCGTACATTATCTAATGGTGATGTTTGCAATAAAGTAGGAACCTATCTAAAAGCACTTGCTGCAAAAGATAATAATATCCCATTTTATGTTGCATTACCTAGCTCAACAATTGATTGGGATTTAAGAAATTCTAAAAATATCCCAATAGAAGAGAGAAATTCAGAGGAACTTTCATTTATTGAGGGTCTAGATGATCATGGCAATTTAAAAAAAATACGGATTTATCCTGAAAATAGTAAATCATTAAATTTAGCATTTGATGTAACACCTGCAAAGTATATTACAGGGCTAATTACCGAAAAAGGTGTTTGTAGCGCATCTGAGAAAGGGTTAAGTAAATTATTTAAATGAACCCATTAATTTTTTCGTTAGTATCTTTGATTCTAGTTGCAGTTTCAGCAAATTTTTTGAGTTTAATTAAAGAAAATAAAACTTTATTGTATATCTCAACTATTCCATGCGTATACTTAGTGATTTATGGTATTTATTTAATTTTTGGTCCAATAGATTTATATGAGGATGGCTCCACAAATTATTTTAATAAAAATCCCTCTGAAAAAGAGTTACCGATAGTTTTTACTATACTTAAACTTTACCAATATATTATTGTTTTGGTTGGAATAATATTTGGGTATGTTTTTTCAAAAAAATTAAAAGATATAAAAAAAAATGAAACAAGCTAAGGAAGTAATTAAATATGCAAAAATGCTTAATACTGAAAACCTTTCAGCTTTAAGATCAGGAAATATATCAGTCAGACACAATGATGGATTTTTGATAACCCCCTCTGGAGTAAAATATTCTTCTTTAAAAATCGACGATATAGTTTTTGTTTCATTAAACGGACAATTCGATGAGAAAAAGCAAAAACCTTCCTCAGAGTGGAAATTTCATAGAGATATTTACAAAAATAAAAGAGAGGCTAATGCTATTGTTCACTCGCATTCAACTAATGCCACTGCAGTTTCAGCTCATGGGAAGTCAATACCTGCCTTTCACTATATGGTGGCACTTGCAGGTGGAAATGATATTAAATGTGCCGATTATGCTACTTTTGGTACAGAGGAACTATCAAATAACGTTATAAGGGCATTAGAAAATAGAAAAGCATGCTTGATGTCAAATCACGGACAGGTTGCTTTTGAAAAAAGTTTAGATAAAGCTTTTGAGCTTGCTCAAGAAATAGAAAATATTTGTCATCAATATATAAATGCATTAAAAATAGGTGTTCCAAAGATTCTATCAAATAATGAAATGAATAAAATCTTAGGTCAAATTAAAAATTATAAAAAAGAGTAATTTTTATGACAAAAGTTGGAGAACATGTAACTATTGATTTTATAGGCGTCAAGAAAGACTATTCACAAAAATTTTACGAAAAAATAATTTATAAAATAGCTAAACTTGCAAAGGTTGAAATTTTAGGGATTAACAGTCATAAGTTTGAACCTCAAGGATTTACAACAGTTGCATTACTCGCTGAGAGTCATATGAGCTTCCATACTTTTCCAGAAAAAGGTATAGTTAGTTTTGATTTCTTTACATGTGGCAAAGTACATCCAAAAATAGCTCTAGAAGTTTTACAAAAAGAAATAAAATCAAAAAGAGTTTCAGTTAATAGTTTTGATAGAAGTACTTTAAGTCATTACGACGATATTTATAGTTCACCAGGATTAAGAAAATTTTACATCGTAAAAGATGTGTTGGAAAACTTTACTTCTAAAGTAGGCCAGCACATAGAGATTTTAAATTTAGAACAATTTGGCAAAGCACTTTTCATAGACAATGAATTACAAGTAGCAGAAAAAGATGAGCATATTTACAGCTCAACATTTGTTAAATCAGGTTTAAATTTAAACAAAAATAAGGATAAAGTAGCTATTATAGGAGGCGGTGATGGAGGTGTGGCAAGAGAATGTATTTCTAAGAATTTTGGTTTCATTGATTGGTTTGAATTAGATCCACAAGTTGTCAAAGTCTGTGAAAAGCATCTTTCAAAGGTAGGCGAAAAAGCTACAAAAAAAAATTCTGTAAAGTGTTTCTGGGGAGATGCATTTGAAAGTATAAAATCTTTAGAGAATAATAGGTATGATAAAATATTCGTTGATCTTAATGATGATCAGTATTGTATAGATTTAGCTGCAAAAAATATGAAATCCTTAAAAAGAATTCTTAAACCCTACGGAACTATAACTGCTCAAGTGGGAAGTCAGGATAAAAAACCTAAACAAGTAAAAAATTGGCTAACCGTTTTTAATAAAAATTTTGGTAATGCTACCCTGGATAGAGTTTATATACCAAGTTTTGATTGTTCCTGGAATTTTGCATCATCAATAAACAATTAATTTATCTTTTTAAATCCCAATTTTTGTGGAATAATCTAATTTATATTTTTGGAGGAATAATGAATAAATTAAAAAAATTTGGCTTAGGAATATTGATTAGTTTGTTTCTAACAATTTCTGCTAATGCTGATAAAATTAGGATAGGAACTGAAGGTGCTTACCCACCTTGGAATTCCAAAGATGCCTCAGGTAAATTAATTGGTTTCGAAGTTGAACTTGCATGGGCTCTTTGTAGATACATCGGACAACAATGTGTAATAGTCGAACAAGACTGGGATGGAATGATTCCAGCTCTTCAAATGAGAAAGTTCGATGCAATTATGGCAGGAATGTCTATTACTGATGAGAGAAAAAAAGTAATAACTTTTTCTCAAGGTTATGCTGATGAGGTTGCATCACTAGCGGTAATGAAAGGATCCAGTTTAGAGGGAATGGATACACCAGAGGGAGTTAATCTAAATTTGGGTGGAGCCGATGTTAAGAAAGCTCTTAAAACTATAACTGGTGCATTAGCTGGCAAAACTGTATGTACACAAACCGGAACAATTCATCAAAATTTTTTAGAGTCTGGAGATGTTGGTAAAGTTAATGTTAGAACTTACAAAACTCAAGATGACGTAAATTTGGATTTGGCTTCAGGAAGATGTGATGTAGCGTTAGCTGCTGCGGTTGCTTTTACTGACTACGCAGAAAAATCTGGCAAACCTGTTGTTCTTGTTGGACCAACTTTTTCAGGTGGTGCGTTTGGTAATGGTGTAGGTGTTGGTTTGAGACAAGCATCTCAAATGGGAGAGGACTCAACTCAAGGTAAAAGAGACGCTGCACTTTTAAAAGCATTTAACAAAGCAATTGATCAAGCAAGAAAAGATGGTGTTATTAGTAGACTTGCTATTAAACACTTTGGTTTCGACGCATCAATGTAAATATTTATTGAAATGGCGGTTAATTAATTAGCCGCCTTTTCGAAATGGAACTTCTAGCATTTGGTAATACAGGTTGGGGTGACGAGTTATTTATCGCAACTTTAATGACCGTCGCAGTTTCCATTACTGCTATGGTTATTGGTTTTATATTTGCTTTGATCTTTACGCCACTTAAATTATCAAAATATAAATTTTTAAATTATATAGCAAATTTTTACACGACTATAATAAGGGGAGTTCCTGAACTTTTAGTTATCTATCTATTTTTTTTTGGCGGTAGTGGAGCAATTATGTATGTCGCGTCTATATTTGGATACAACGAATATATTGAGATAAATGCATTTTTAACTGGTGCATTTTCAATTGGAATAATTTCAGGCGCTTACTCTACTGAAGTATTTAGAGGAGCCCTACAATCTATTGATAAAGGTCAATTTGAGGCTTCAAATGTTTTAGGTTTCAATAAGATAATTAGATTTTATAAAATCATACTTCCACAAATGCTTAGATTATCTATTCCAAATTTAAGCAATGTTTGGCAAATTACTTTAAAAGATACCTCATTAATATCAGTTACTGGTTTGGTTGAAATAATGCGCCAATCGTATATTGCGGCTGGATCAACAAGAGATCCATTATTTTTTTATACTTTTGCTGCAATATTATATCTTCTGCTAACTTTTTTAAGTATGAAGTTTATAAACAGAATGGAAGTGAAATATAACAGAGGTTTTTAAATGGATATAAATTTAATCATAACCAGCTTTCCAAAATTAATTATAGCAAGTTTCACCACAATTAAACTTTTATCAGTATCTTTATTAATTGGATTATTTATTGGTGTCCTTTTTGCATTGTTAAGAATAAACAACAATATTATACTTGGAAAAATTGCATATGGATATTCTTATGTCTTTAGGGGAACACCTTTACTAGTTCAAATATTTATTATCTATTATGGATTTGGACAAGTTGAATTAATCAGAGAAAGTATTTTTTGGTCTGTTCTAAAAGAACCATATTGGTGTGCAGTAATAGCATTTGCATTAAACACTGGCGCATATACATCTGAAATCTTAAGGTCTGCTTTTCAAACTATTAAGCCTGGATTAATAGAGGCAGGTAAAAGTTTAGGTGTAAATAGTAAAATAATTTTCTATAAAATACAAATTCCAATTGCCATCAGACAATCATTACCTGCATATGGAAATGAAATAATTTTAATGCTTAAAGGAACGTCTTTAGCAAGCACTGTAACCTTAATGGATTTAACGGGAGTAGCTAAATATATAATTTCTACCACTTTTAAACCAATTGAGGTGTTTATAATTGCTGGAAGTATTTATTTATTTTTTACCTTTATTATCCACAATATTATTAAAGTTTTGGAGAAAAAATATAGTTTTTAGTATTTTGTGTATTCTTTAATTTCTTTAATTTTTGATCCAGTATGATTATTCATTTCTAATTTTACCTTAGCTCTTTCATCATTAAGAAAATGCACATCTCTAGACAATTTAATAAATTTATCCCCAAAATCTGATTGTTTTTCACATAATCTTTTTTCATCTTCAATAATCCATAATTTTGAGTTAATTTCTTTCAAAGTGGAATAAAGCTTAGATAATTTTTCATCAGATTTCACTTTGTTGTCGTATTCTGACTTTAAAATATCATATTCTTTTTTAATATGAGCAAGATTATTTTTATCTTTAATTTTATCTTTTTTAATGTCTAATATTGAGATTTTATCAAGTAGCTCTCCAACTGAGACCTCAACTAAGATTTTGTCCATAAATTTAAATACTGTTATAACATGTTTAAAATATGTCTAACATATTAATTATAAAACACGGTTCTCTAGGAGATATTGCACAGGCTAGTGGTGCTATACAAGATATATGCGAGTCTCATAAAAATGATAATATCTATATTTTGACTACTAAACCTTATATTAATCTTTTTAAAAAAAATCCTGTATTTAAGGATGTCATATTAGACAAAAGATTATCTCGTTTTAATTTAATTTATTTATATTTTCTAATGAAAAAAATTAAAAAATTAAATATTTCAAAAGTATATGATTTGCAAAATTCATCTAGAACTTATTTTTACAAAAGAATTCTATTTAAGAATGCAGGAAAAGAAATATGGTCCAGTTCATTATCAACTCTTCCAAAAAATAAAAATAAAGATGAATTTGATAAATTATCTGTACTCATGCGTTTTGATCATCAACTTCGATCAAGTGGAATAAATACAAAGCATACCTTATTGCCAAATTTTAATTGGGCCTGTGAGGATATCTCTGAAATAATAAATAAATATCAATTAAAAAAGTATATTCTTTTATTTCCATTTTGCTCACCACACTTAAAGGTTAAAAAATGGCCTCATTACAATGAACTAATAAAAATTATTAATAATAATTTAGGTAATCAGTACGAAATAATTATTGCCCCGGGTCCAAATGAAATAAATGATGCAAAAAATATTAATGCAGAATGTATTCTAAATAATTCGAATTCATTAAATATCACACAATTAGCTACTTTAATTAAAAATAGTTCTTTTGTTATTGCTAATGATACCGGACCTGCACATATTGCAGCACACCTTGGGTCAAAAGGACTAGCTTTATTCGGTAAACATACAACTGCAGAGCTAGTAAGTATTGAGAGAGAAAATTTTAAAGCAATACAAGTAAGTGATCTTAAGAAACTTAGTGCAAATAAAGTTTTTGAACGGATGTTAGAAAATATTAATTAATATAAATAAATTTTATCAGCTAATCCATAGCATAGTGATGCACTGAGGGCTGAAAATATTAATGGAGCGATAATTCCCTCTCTTGATCTTTCAGGACTTTTAATACCAGTTTGATCGATTAATATTGAATAAGAATTTACAAGAAATATACAAAGGTTTGTCAAAAAAACTAAATTAAAGAATGACCCTGCACCAACCACTCCATCTCTTCTTATAAATAAAATGTATATTGCCATTAAAACCCATCCGAGCATAAATGCTCCTACAAATCTTACAACAGGAAATCCTGTGTCATCTATCTCAAACTTCGTACAAAATTTCCTTGTTTGAAAAATGGTTTGATAAGAATAAATTGCTATACCAAGAAAATGAATAACAAATATTAATAGATAATAAATATTATTAAATTTTTCTATCATATCTAATAATTATAAGATTCTCTTATATTTTTCAATTATATTACTCCATAAAAAATTTTTAGAATTTTCTTTTGCAGCTATACCAAATTCTTTATATTTTTTATTTGCTAAGAGATTATTAATTGAGTCATAAATATTTTCTAAACTATTTCCATCACATATAAGTCCAGTTTTTTCGTGAACTATAGCGTCAGCGGCTCCGCCATCTCTACCACCAATGGATGTAACACCATGCTGAGCAGCCTCTATGAATACAATTCCAAATCCCTCAACAGATTTTTTAAAAATTACAGATGGCATAATAAATATGTCAGATTTAGAAATAAGAGCATCCTTCAAATTTTTGTTGACATTATTTAAAAACAAAACATGATCATCGATCATAAGCTCTCTTGTCAGCCTTTTCAAATTATTTTCCTCTTCCCCATAACCAATACATGTATAAATAATTTTTGGAAATATTTGTTTTAAATTGCGAACCGCCATTAAAGTTTTGGCGTGATTTTTTCTTTTATCGTATCTTGAAACTGTAATTAATCTTGGAGATCTATTTTGCAACATATTCTCGGCTTTTTCTAAATGTCTTTCTTCTATTTGATCAACAGGATCAACACCTGGGTTGATTACTTTTATTAATTCTGGTTTTGCACCTTTATCTATAGCAAGATTTTTTGTAAACTCTGAATTTGCAATTATCACATCAATATTATTCAATACATTCAGCGCTCTTTTATTTAAATTACTACCAATATCATGATTGATTTCTTTAGAGTGTATTAAACAAATTTTTTTCTTATTTGATTGGATATGTTCTAAGCTTTTCCAGTGGTCTGCAATTATATTTTTTACATGTTTATTTTTTTTTAAATAATTATTTATTAAGTATGCTTTTCTGAATTTTCTGAAAAATTTAACACCTCCAATTCTTTCGATAGAAAAGGATACTTCATTATCAAATTCCTCATGATTTAACTCATAGTCGGCAAAAACCTTTAACATGTCTAAACCTGAAATAGATTTAGCCAATCCCCACATTAGATTTTGAATACCTCCTACTGAAGGTGGAAAAGATTTAGTAATAATTAAGTTCATGAGGTTATTTCCACTTAATATTACAACCCATACTAGGAATTTGATTATCTGGACCTTTACCACTTTTAGAAATTTCTATCATTGCATTTAATAATTCACTATCTCCATC
>Ga0160422_10002794_pt1 | contig 10887 bp, 10 predicted proteins | sample Fk160mmetaG_FD_108192 | JGI IMG/M metagenome (GOLD analysis project Ga0160422, IMG submission 108192) | Marine microbial communities from the Central Pacific Ocean - Fk160115 60m metaG | ecosystem: Environmental > Aquatic > Marine > Oceanic > Photic zone | place: The Central Pacific Ocean... | reverse complement strand
TTCTTGTAATTTGCTTATTATACCTTCTTTTAATAATCTTTGATCATATACTGATAAGGGAAGTTGTATGACTTGAATTTTATTTAAAGGAATATGATATAAATCTGATTCTTCATAAATAGAAACACCGATTCTTTTAACTAGACCTCTATCCTTTAAATTATTAAGCCAACATAATAGTAGGTCATTGTTACCCTTTCTGAATTCACTGGGGTCATGCAATAGATAAGAATCTATGCTTTTTTTATTTAATCTTTTAAGACTTTCTTTGAAGCTACATTCTAAATTATTTATATCTTCTTTTTTAAATGATTTTTTAACTCCCGATTTGAATTTTGTAATAACTTTAATTTCTTTTCTATTTAATTTATTACCTATTATTCTTTCTGAATTTCCATAAGCATTAGAAGTATCTAAAAATCTTATTTCTTTCTGTTGAATACTTTGAAATATTTTATCCAATTCATTATTTGTAATGATACCTTCATTATTTGTAATTCCATAATCTTGACCGAACTGGGCAGTTCCTAGACATAAATTTGCATGCATTTCTAAATAAGTAGTTTACTTAAATCATCACATATTCTATTTATATCTGAAGTTGTTAATTCAGGATAAACAGGTAAAGAAAAAGATCTTTTAGCATAATCTTCAGAATTTCTAAAATCACCCTGTTTAAAACCTAAATTTTTATAATAAGGCTGAAGATGAACTGGCCAATAATGTAGTTGTACTCCAATACCTTTTCTCCTCATCCCATTGAAGATCTTTTCATATTTATCAATATTATCTAATACCACTATTACTAAATGAATTGAGGAGTAAACATTTTTTGGGATTTCAAGTAAATTAAGGGGTAAGTTATAAAGTAACTTTTTATATTTAGTATAGATTTTATTTCTTTTTGAAACAATACTTTCTAACCTTCTTAATTGACTTAAACCTAGTGCAGCTTGTATTTCATTCATTCTATAATTAAAACCTAGGTCTTGCATTTCATATCGCCATGCAGGGGTATTCTTATCAATAAATCTTACTGAATCCTTTATAATGCAATGAGATCTTAATTCTTTCATTTTCTCAGCTAATTTACTGTTATTTGTTACTGCGATTCCTCCTTCTGCAGTTGTAATGATCTTCACAGGATGAAAACTAAATATTGAGATGTCACTATATTTACAATTTCCAATAGGTTCATTTTCATATTTACCTCCAATTGCATGACTAGCATCTTCAATAATTGAAAATCCGTAAATTTTTGAAAGAGTAAATATTTCTTTCATATCACAGCTACTTCCAGCAAGATGGACTGGGATAATTATTTTGGGTAATTTTTTTTCTAATTTAGCTTTTTCTAATTTTGCTCTTAAATGTTTTATTGAAATAAGAGCTGAATATGGATCTATATCAATAAAATCTACTTTTGCTCCGCAATATAACCCACAATTTGCAGATGCAACAAAAGTAATTGAAGAAGTCCATATATAATCACCTTTTCTTAAACCTAGAGATAAGCAAGCAATATGTAGCGCACTTGTAGCACTATTAACAGCAATTGAGTAATTAGAATTAACCTTTTTAGAAATCTCATTTTCGAAATTTTCTACTACAGGACCTTGGGTTAAATAATCACTCTTCAAAACTTTAATAATTGAATTTATATCGGCATTGTTAATATTTTGCTTCCCATAAGGAATATACTTTTTAGAATTATAAAATGAATAATTCTTAATAAGGTCGAAAATTTTCATCTATATATTTTTTTATTAAAGTTCTTAATTCATTAACACTAAGAAAATTTTTGTTTGTACCTGAATTATATTGAAAGTTTTCAGGAACTTTTTTGCAAATCTTAAACTTTTTATCGTGTTTACCAAGATGATATTCAGGATTAGGAAGAATTACATAAAAGTTTCCAATATCTATTGTAGAGAATGATTCTGCGGGAGTTATTAAATCCTCATGAACTTTTTCTCCAGGTCTTATTCCAATAATTTGTTTTTTGCAATTTGGACCAATCGCCTCTGCTACATCTATTATCTTGTAGCTAGGTATTTTGGGTATATATATCTCACCTCCAAGTGCATTTTCAATTGTCCACAAAACCATCTTTACTCCTTCTATTAAAGAGATGTTAAATCTAGTCATATCTTTGGATGTTATGGGAAGTATTTTTTCTGCACCTTTTATTTTATTTAAGAAAAAAGGTATAACTGAACCTCTAGACCCCATTACATTACCATATCTAACAGTTGAGAATTTTATATCTCTATTACCTTTGATATTATTGGCAGCTATAAATAATTTATCTGCACATAATTTCGTTGCGCCATAGAGGTTTACTGGGCCTGCAGCTTTATCAGTACTGAGAGCTACAACATTTTTAACATTAGAATCTAAACATGCCTGAATCACATTCTCTGCTCCAAGAACATTAGTTTTAACAAATTCCATTGGATTATATTCTGCTGCTGGAACCTGTTTAAGTGCTGCCGCATGGACGACTGTGTTTACATTCTCTAGTGCTCTTTTAAGTCTGCTAAAATCCCTAACATCTCCTAAGAAAAACCTTAGGTTAGGAAATTTTGATTCTGGATAAGTCTGCTTTAGTTCCCATTGTTTTAATTCATCTCTGCTATATATTACAATTCTTTCAATTTTTTTATTTTTTAAAATTTCTTTTAAGAATGCTTTTCCAAAACTACCTGTACCCCCAGTTATAAGTATTTTTGTTGAATCTAGCAAAATAAAAATTTGTATATATTTAAAGAATAACCTTTAATATTATATTTTCTAAATATTTTAAATGATATTTATTAATCTTTTATTTTCATATTTTTAAATTTAATGTTTTATAAAAACCTTATTTAATATTTATTAATAAAAAGCTCAAATAAAAAAATCACCTTGAGGGGAAATTTTTAATAAAAAATTTTAATAATTTCGGAGATTTTAAATTTGAAAAGTGCCTAATAAATCCATATATTAACAGTATATTTTTATATTTATTAGAATATTTTTTTGGAAAAAAAGAATTTCTCTTCAAAAAAACTAATTCAATTTGATGTAGAAAACTTTTGTTTGAATCGAATTTTATTGCTCCTGATAAATTAGTCCACATAGCATTAAAACTATTCAAAAATGGTATTTTACGAAATATCTTATATATAAGTCTTAAATATTTATTTTTAAAAGTTGACAAGCTTAATGTCTGTTCATTGTGATATCTAAATGTAGCTAGAAAAAAATTGTTATTTTCTAGAAGAGAAATAATAGAAGAAAGATTATTATTTTTTTCATTTAAAGTACATTCAACTTCTACACATAGAAGGTCGTCAGAATTTAATTTTATTCCTTTTATGACTTGTAACTCATGCCCTTCAGCATCAACTTTTATTATATTTGCAGAGCCAGTTTTAAAATTATCTTGCAAAATTGATGTCTTTAATAAATCAACCTCCATTAAATTTTTATTCTGATTATTTTTTCTATGTAATTTACTTCCAGTTCTTTTTTCTGTTATTTCTAAAAATGACTTCTTAGATACTTCTGATGCAGCAACATTTTCAAATCTTATAGTCTTAAATTTATTAATATAAGGTTTTTCTTTAACTTTTTTTATTCCTATTAAATCAGGATCACATCCAAGGAAGTTTATATTTTCAGCGTATCTTAAGAAATGATCTGGTATTGAAGATGAACAACCTATATCAAGTAAGTTCAAGCAACCATCTTTTGTCTTAATAGCATTTTTTCTGCCAATAAAAAAAGATATTTGATTAATCAAATCTTGCATAAAGTAAAATTTTCTTTAAGAGTTTTAATTATAAAAATTATTATAAATTATTTAGTGAAAATATATATATTTTTTTTTTATAATTTATGTTTATAAAAAATAATATACTTAAAGTTAACTCTATAGATTCTATTAATGAGAATAATTGTAAAAATTAAAAAAATGATTTTTAAGATTATAAAAACTATTTATCTTCTTCCAGTTTTTAGTGAAATATTTTTAGAAAATCATTACGAAAGGAGAAGGGAAAGAAGTAAAAATCCTTTTTTGAAATCTTTTAAAAGATATTCAAATTTTTCTCAAACCGATGAGGATAGCATTGTAGACGAAATCATTAAAAGATTAGAGATTTATAAAGGTAATTTTATAGAGCTAGGAGTGGGTAATGGCTCTGAAAATAATACTTTAAATTTATTAGCTCAAGGTTGGAAAGGTCTATGGATTGGTAATGAAGAACTTATTTTTAAACCAGGGAAAAATTTAAAATTTATAAAATCTTGGATTACAAAAGAAAATATCAATAAAATTATTTATTCAAATATCAATTTCTTCCATTCAAAAGATAATAATGTCGATCTTTTATCTGTTGATCTAGACGGCAATGATTATTACATTTGGGAAAGTATACTATCTTCTGGATTTAATCCAAAGATCATAATTGCAGAATATAATGGCTCATTTGGTCCAAGAGCTTTTTGGCAAATGCCCTATAATGAAACAAATAATTGGAAATTAAGAAAGGACAATTATTATGGGGCTTCTTTTCTCTCCTTAGTTAAATTATTTAAAAAATATAATTATTTCCCAGTTTGTTGTAATTCAGATACCGGTGTTAATGTTTTTTTAGTAAAGAATAATTATAAAATAAAATTTGAAGAGATCCAATCTATACAATTAGATGATATTTTTGAATCTCCTCACTATGCACTATCAATATTTAATAAGACTCATAAATTATCTCCCGCTTCTTTGAAAGATATTTCTGAATAATATTAAAATTTAATATAATAATTTATTATTAACAAAATATCTTATTAATTAAAATTGATTAATTTCTATTTAAAAACATTTTTTAAAATTAAATTTTAAAAATTTTTATTTATTATATAAAAAAAGGAAAAAAATTAATTTATCGATTATGTATATTACACCTAATTGTTACTTTATACATATTCCAAAAAATGGAGGAACATATGTAAGATATCTTTTACTTAATAATAAAGAAATTTCAAGTATCGAAGATAATAGTTTGAATTATTTTAAAAAGAAACTTGCAAGGAATTTGGTAACTTTTTCATTTTTAAAAAAGGAGGATAAAAAGAAATATATTAATCAAATAGAGCAAAAACATTTAAAAATAAAAAAAATACATCCTTATTTGATGCATCTTAGAGAAAATGAACTCGAATACTTAGCAATAATTAGAGAGCCTATTGAACGTTTTAAAAGTATTTATTGTCAGACTGTAAAAAGACAACATCGAGAAAAGTTTAAGCGTTTATATTCTTGGACTAAATCCAAAGGATTTAAAAAAATTACTATAAATGTTTTTGTAGATTATCTTTGCTCTAATGAAAGGGATTTGGAATTACAAAAAAGTTATATTGATTATCCTTTGCATTATAAAAATCAAATTTCTAAAGTTACTTTAATTAAACTAAAAAATCTAACTCAATATATGAATACAAGATTTAGTTTAAAATTAAATGAATCTTTAAATGAAAAAGAAGTAAATCAAATAAAAAATTCTAGACTGTCTGAAAAATTTATTTTAGATAATAGTAATTTTATCTCTTGGAATATAAATTTATCAAAAAAATCCAAAGATAAATTGAATATTCTTTATAAAGATGATTTTCAACTATGGAAATCTATTTGAATAATTTAATACTCTATGGTTAATCTTAGAAATTTATTTTTTGAATTTTTTAATAAAAACTTTTTTGGAATAATTAACCTAGAAAATAAGATCTTATTGTTCTAATTACTTTTTTGAAATCTACTTCTCTAATAGATGGATAGCTAGGAACTATAATTCCTCTTTTGCATAAATCGCTCGTTAGATTTCTAGATTTTATAAATTCATAATCTTTATACATAGGCATACTATGAGCAGGATAAAATAAAGGTCTCCATCCAATATTATTTAAATTTAAAATATCAGTTATTTTCTTTTTATCTTTTCCTGTTTTAAATAGTATTGATGTGACCCAAAATAAATGCTCTTTCTCTTTTGTTTGAAAAGTAATTGGTAAATCTGATAAAGCATCCTTATATTTTTCATGCAATAGTTTTTTTTGTTTAATTGTTTTATTAAGTTCCTTAATCTGTCCAACTCCTATTGCTGCTACGATATTTGTCATCCTATAGTTATAACCTATCTCAGTATGCCAATATCTTTTATTTTGAGACATTGAGTGGGATTTAAGAAATTTACAATATTGGATGATTTTCTTTTTTTTACTAATAATCATTCCTCCTTCACCAGTTGAGAGCGTTTTATTACCAAAAAAACTAAAAGTTGCGCATTCTCCATATTCACCTAATCTCTTTTTGCCATAATAAGATCCTAATGCTTCAGCGCAATCTTCAATTAGTATCCATTTCTTTTTTTTTATAATCTTACTTAATTTATCCATATCACAACTAGCCCCATATATATGCGGGATTAAAATGAATTGAGCTTTTTTAGAATCTATTTTTTCTAATATTTCTAAGTCTATTTGCCAATTATCATTATTTATATCGACAAATAATGGGGTAGCATTTTGATATTTTATAGCATTAATTGTCGCAATATATGTAAATGAAGGTACAATTACTGTACTTTTTTCATTAACACCACAAGCTTTTAATGCTAAATGAAGAGCTGTTGTGCCATTTGTGGTCGCACATGCACTAAATCCATTGAAAATCTCTGAAAAACTACCTTCAAATTCCTTAACATACTTCCCGTTTGCAGAAATCCAGCCAGAATTTATAGCATTATTTGCAAGTTTTTTTGAGTGATTACTTATATCTAGATCATATACAGGAATAAATGATCTTGGTTTTTGAAATATCATTAATTTTCTTGAATTAAGTAAATCATGAACTAAATGAATAATACTATAGCTAAAAAATTATTTTATCTTCAAATCTTTCTGCTTTTTAATTAATTGATCAATTTCTTTCAAAGGTGTAAGAAATTCCTCTAAATTTTTTAATGGTAGGGCAGATGGACCATCACATTTTGCTTTATTTGGTTCAATATGAGACTCTAAAAACAAACCCGCAATTTTTGTAGCAATTCCAGATTTAGCTAAATCAAAGATTTGTGATCTTCTTCCGCTCGATTCCTTAGAACCTTCTGCTCTGAATTGAAGTGAGTGTGTAACATCAAAAATAATTGGTAAATTATTGCATGATTTTTTCATTACACCAATGCCTAAAAAATCCACAATTAAATTATCGTATCCAAATGAAGTACCCCTTTCACAGATAAGTAAATCTTCCTTTCCATATTTTCTGAATTTTTCGATAACATTTATCATTTGGAATGGACTCATGAATTGAGGTTTTTTTATATTAATTACAGAATTTGTCTTAGCCATTGCTTTAATTAATGAAGTTTGTCTGGCTAAGAAAGCTGGCAGCTGTATTATATCGCATATTTGTGATGCAATTTCAGCTTCTTCAGGTAAATGAACATCTGAAATAATTGGAATATCTAAACTCTCTTTTATTTTTGAGAGCATAACTAAGCCATCTTTTAATCCAGGTCCAGTAAAAGAATTTATAGAAGATCTATTAGCTTTTTCATAAGAAGCTTTAAATACTAATTTTATATTTAATTTCTTACAAACCTCCTTATAGTAACTGGCAGTATAGAGTGCTGAGTCAAAATCTTCTAATACATTTATACCTCCGATTAAGCAAAAATCAGCTTCATTTGAAAAATTTATCTTTCCTACTAAAACATCCATAGTTTAACAATTTAATAGATTTAAGAATAACAAATTTAAATATCGTATTTAAATTATTATTAAGTATCAATTTAAGTAAAAAAATAACTTTTAATTTATCAATTTAAATACAATAGATATAAATTAATTTAAAGTATGTGGTTATTTTAAATTTCATAAAAGCTAAGATTTATTTTTAAGATTTCTCATGATTTCTTTATATCAATGCATGAAAGAAGAATCTGCCGCAATTTTAGCGGCAGCAAAAAGATTGAATAATGAGAAAGTTGAGAAAATATTAAAATTAATGGATGTTTGCCATGAGAATAAAAAAAAATTAGTTTTAACAGGTGTAGGTAAAAGTGGTATTGTGGCTAGAAAATTAGCGGCTACTTTTACATCAATAGGTCTTACCTCTATTTATCTAAATCCTTTAGACGCTCTTCATGGGGATTTAGGAATAGTTGATAAAGAGGATTTATGTATTTTGCTTTCTAATAGTGGAGAGACAGAGGAGCTAATGCAACTAGTTCCTCATTTAAAAAATAAAGGCTCCATTCAAATTGGAATCTTAGGTAATCTTAATTCAACTTTGGCTCTTCAAAGTGATGTTTTTTTAGATGCAAGCGTAGACAAAGAAGTTTGTCCTTTAAATCTTGCACCTACTGCTAGTACTACTGTCGCTATGGCAATTGGGGATGCATTAGCTGTTGTTTGGATGGATAAAAGAGGTATATCAAGAAAAGATTTTGCAGTAAATCATCCTGCGGGTAAACTTGGTAGAGAGCTTACATTGAAGGTTTTGGATTTGATGAAGCCGAGTGGTGATTTAAATCCATTATTAAGAACTTCATCTCTATATGAAGTAATATCTGAACTGACAAGGGGTTCGATTGGGAGCTGCTTGATAAAAGATAGAAACGAAGATAGTAAATTGATAGGTTTAATTACTGATGGAGATTTAAGAAGAGCATTAAAAAATCATGAGCCGAGTATGTGGAAAAATTTATTGGCGGAAGAAATAATGACCAAAGATCCCATAGTCATTTCTTATGATAAGTTTGCAATTGAAGCCCTTGAACTTATGGAAAAAAATAGAAAAAAGCCAATTTCTCTTCTACCCGTCATTGGAAAAAATTCTGAATTTATAGGAATTTTGCGACTACATGATTTAATCCAATCTGGTTTAAGTTAATAACTATGAATTATTTTTCAATTAAATCTCTTTATAAAGAATATAAATGGAAATTGATTGCTGCAAAACTAAACAAAATTAGGTCATTGATTTTGGATGTTGATGGAGTATTAACTGATGGTGGATTATGGTTTAAAAGTGATGGAGAGATTTTAAAGAGATTTGATGTTAAAGATGGGCTTAGTATAAATATCCTGCAGGAAATTGGTATCGAGATAGTACTAATAAGTGGAGGAAATGGAAATTCTGCTGAAATCAGAGCAAGACAATTAGGAATAAAATATTGTTTTTTTGGGGTTAGAAATAAATATCAAATATTAAAGGATTTTCAAAAGGAGAAAAATTTGCCGATTGCAAATTGTGCTTATGTTGGAGATGATATTAATGATATAGTTGTGAGGCCATTGGTAAATCTTTTATTTACTCCTTCCAATGCTTCCAAATCTTTAATAGCTATTTCTGATCTTAGATTGCAAAATCCCGGAGGATTTGGAGCTATTAGAGAACTATCTGAAAGAATTTTAATTTCAAAGGGATTATGGAAAAATTACTCTATAAATGGTTGGGTTAAGAAAATTAATTAAATTTATTAAGCGCCATGCAAGACAAATCACAAAAAGTTATTCCTATATTTATTGGTTACGATTTTAGAGAAAGAGCTGCTACAAATGTGTTAATTGATAGCCTTTATCAAAAAACAAGTTACCCTTTATCAATTACTCCTATTGTTAAAAGCCAATTAGTTAAGCAAGGCTACCATAATCGAAAAAAAGATCTAAAACAAAGTACAGAATTTTCCTTTACGAGATTTTTAGTACCATATCTTATGAATTTTGAGGGTTGGGCTATATTTATGGATTGCGATATGTTATGTCGTGCAGATATAAGTGAACTGTGGCATCAAAGAGATGATAAATATGCATTACTTTGCGTAAAGCATGTACATATTCCACTTGAAAAAAATAAGTTTTTAGGCGAGAAGCAGATTCCATATCCAAAGAAGAATTGGAGTTCTTTAATGCTTATGAATTGTAAAAAATGTAAATCCCTTACAATTGATTATGTAAATAGTGCCTCAGGACTTGATCTTCATAGATTTAATTGGTTAGAAAGTGATAAAGATATTGGCGAAATAAAAGGTTCAGGCTGGAATCAACTTATTACTTCAGAAACATCTAATAATCTTTCAAAAGAAGAAATGGATGCAAAGTTGATTCACTGGACTTTGGGAGGACCATGGTTTAAAGAACAGAGGAATTTAGGGAGTCAATTTGTTATTGAATGGTTTACTTCTAGAGATGAATCAATGCGATTATGGGAATAAGTACAATTAAAAAAACTATTATTGCTGTCCCAGCTAGAGAGGATTCAACAAGATTACCCAAAAAAGTACTTAAGGATATTAATGGGAAACCAATGCTTATTAGAGTTTTAGAGCAATGTAAAAAAGTTAAAATACCTGCTGAAATAATTCTCTGTACAGATTCTGAATTGATTTCAGAATTAGCTCAACGTATTGGTATAAACTCATATCTTACTAATAAGAACTGTAAATCTGGTAGTGAGAGAATAGCTTCAGTTATTACTAAATTAATAAAGGATAATTGGGAATTATCTGAAGAAAATCATTATTCAATAGATATTGAAAAGTTAAAACAAACATTAATAATTAATGTACAAGCAGATCAACCATTTTTAGATCCAAATGTTTTAAGAAAAATGTATGAATTTTTTATAAATCAAACTGAGACTCCAGAGGTTGCAACACCAATTTATAAACTTCATAAGAATGATATACATAAAACTTCAGTAGTCAAAACTTTATTAAATAATTATGGTAAAGCAATTTATTTCTCAAGAAGTCCAATACCCCACATTAGAGATATTGATAAGAATGAATGGTATAAGCATTATAATTATTGGGGACACGTTGGAATATATGGTTATAGGGC
>Ga0160422_10002793_pt1 | contig 10893 bp, 9 predicted proteins | sample Fk160mmetaG_FD_108192 | JGI IMG/M metagenome (GOLD analysis project Ga0160422, IMG submission 108192) | Marine microbial communities from the Central Pacific Ocean - Fk160115 60m metaG | ecosystem: Environmental > Aquatic > Marine > Oceanic > Photic zone | place: The Central Pacific Ocean... | reverse complement strand
CTTTAATTAAAGACATTTCGCTAATTTTCATATTTGAACGCTTAAGTTGATTTTTACTAACTCTATCACCTGGAAGATGATCAGTATCACCACCATTTTCAATAACTACTTTTTGCATCATCTGCTTAACAATAACCTCAATATGCTTATCATTAATAGCAACTCCTTGGACCTGATAAACTTCTTGAATGGCTTCAACTAAATATTCTTGAACCCTAGATGCTCCTTTGATCCTCAATATATCTTTAGGCGAAATCGAGCCTTCACATATTTTTTCACCAGCAAAGATTTGGTCATCATCATGAACTAAAATATGCTTACCATATGGAATTTTATATGCCATTTCATTATTTTTTGAGACAACTTTTATCTCTCTGATGCCTCTTTTAATTTTACCATATACGACTTTTCCATCGATATCAGAAACAACTGCAGGATTAGATGGGTTCCGGGCCTCAAATAACTCCGCGATTCTAGGTAGTCCGCCAGTAATATCCTTAGTTTTACCAACATCTTTTGGAATTTTTACAATGATTTCACCTGATTTAACTTTATCACCTTCGTTAACAACTATAGTAGCTTTCACAGGCAAAATACTACTTGAACCTTTAGATGAGCTCGAACCTTTTTTATCTAAAATTTCAATATGAGGGCTCAAATTTCTATTTCTAGATTCTGTTACAACGCCCATTTTCTTACCACCTTCTACAGCTTCCTTGACATAAGTTTCACCTTCAATTAAATCTTTATATGCGACTATTCCATCATGTCTAGCTAATATAACGTCAGTGTATGGATCCCATGCAAAAAGCAAGTCTCCTGCTTTAACTTTAACACCATCTTTAACTAAAACCTCAGAACCATATGGAACTTTCCACTTGTTTAATTCTCTTTTATTGCTATCAATTAGACTAATTTCACCAATTCTATTCGTTGAAATCATAGAAAAAGTTCCATCTTCACCTTTAACTTTTTCTAATTGAACGTTTTTAGAAAATTTAATGATTCCTTCTTTTTTGGCAGTAATATTAGATTGCTCTAAAATTCTAGCTGCTGTACCCCCAATATGGAATGTTCTTAAAGTTAACTGGGTTCCAGGCTCACCAATAGATTGTGCAGCCATAATTCCAACAGCATCACCAATTTGTGCAACTCTATTATTAGCCAAATTCAATCCATAACATTTCTTACATACACCAGATAAGGATTCACAGGTCAAAACGGATCTGACTCCTACGGAGTAAACATTACTCGAGCTAATTTTTTCAAGAATTGAATAATCAATTAACTCATCTTTTTTGGCTATAATATCTCCAGAGATAGGATCAATAACGTCTTCAATCGTATATCTACCCCAAACTCTATCTTCTAAAGGTTCTATAACTTCTTCACCTTCTTTTAAATCTTCAAGATGTAAGCCTTGGATGGTACCACAATCTTCTTCACTGATAGTTATATCTTGAGCAACATCTACCAACCTTCTAGTTAAATAACCTGCATCAGCTGTTTTTAGCGCTGTATCAGCAAGTCCTTTTCTTGCACCGTGAGTTGAAATAAAATATTCAAAAACTGAAAGACCTTCCTTGAAATTTGATTTGATAGGATTTTCAATAATTTCACCTGAAGATGAACTACCAGTCGAACTTTTTCTAGGTTTGGCCATAAGACCTCTCATACCTGCTAACTGTTTTATTTGATCTTGACTACCTCTAGCTCCAGAGTCTGCCATCATATAAAGAGGATTAAACCCTTCATCGTCAGACTTTAATTCATTAAACATTTCATTAGCTACTTCAGCTGTAGCGTGAGTCCAAACGTCAATTGTTTTATTATATCTTTCACCTTCGGTTAAAATGTGCTTCTTGAATTTCGCTCTAATATCATCAACAACTTTATCGGCTTTACTTATTATTTCATCTTTTGAATCAGGAATATGAATATCATCAATAGCAATTGAAAGACCACCTCTATATGCTGTTTCAAACCCTAAGTCTTTTAGTTTATCTAAAAACTCTACTGTTTTAAAATTACCCATTTCATGATAGGATTTACTCACAATCTCGACTATTTGCTTTTTTCCAATAATTCTGTTTTGATATTCAAATCCTTTAGGAAGAACACTATTGAAAATAATTCTACCTAATGTGGTATCTATAAGTTCACCATTTAATCTAAACTTAACTTTAGCATGTAATGCTATTTTGTCATTAACATAAGAAAGCTTAGCTTCATCATATGAACCTATAATGGTACCCGCTCCAATTTCATTATCTCTGGGTCTAGTTAAATAATAGCATCCTAAAATCATCTCTTGCGAAGGAATTGCTATTGGTCGACCATGTGCTGGATGCAATATATTGTGACTTGATAGCATTAATACCCAAGCTTCAGTTTGCGCTTCAGCTGATAAAGGAACGTGAACAGCCATTTGGTCTCCGTCAAAATCAGCATTAAATGCTGAACAAACCAACGGATGTAACCGAATTGCTCTACCCTCGACAAGCTTAGGTTGGAATGCTTGAATTCCAAGCCGATGTAAAGTAGGAGCTCTATTTAAAAGGATTGGATGATTACTAACAACATATTCTAAAACAGAGAAGACTTCTTCTTGTTTTTTATCTATCATTATTTTTGCACTTTTAGCAGTCCTTGTGAGGCCTCGCTTCATTAACTCATGTATAATCATCGGTTTAAATAACTCTATAGCCATTTCTTTAGGAATTCCACATTCATGAAGACTGAGTTCTGGTCCAACCACGATAACCGATCTACCAGAATAATCTACCCTTTAACCTAATAGATTCTGTCTAAATCTCCCAGATTTTCCCTTAAGAGAATCACTCAATGACTTAAGTGGTCTTCTAGTTCCGCTTCTAACGGCAGATTGAACTCTACTATTATCAAGTAAAGCATCTACTGCCTCCTGTAGCATTCTTTTTTCATTTCTCAATATCACATCTGGTGCTTTAATATCCATTAATTGCTTCAATCTATTATTTCTAATAACAACTCGTCTATAAAGATCATTTAAATCTGACGCTGCAAACCTACCTCCATCTAGAGGAACTAATGGTCTCAATTCTGGTGGTATTACAGGAAGAATACTGATAACCATCCAATCAGGCTTATTGATTAATTCTTTTTCAAGCTTAGGATCAAAATGTTTTAGAATTCTTAGCCTTTTCAAAGCACTTTCAACTTTGCTGGCTGAAGATTTGGGATCATTAACTACGGCTGAAAGTTCATTAATTAACTTTTCAATATCTAAAGCTTTTAATAGTTCTAATATCCCTCTACCACCCATATATGCTTTAAAGTAATTATCATCATCCTTATCTTGCTCTGAAACAACATGAATTCCAAATTCATCATCTAAATCTAAATACTCATCTTCATCAATTAAACTACCTATTTCTACTCCTGATGCACCAGGATTAGTTACTACATATTTTTCGTAATAAGTTATAGATTCTAACTCTTTTGTTGTATATCCAAGTAAATAACTAAGCTTACTGGGAATAGACTTTAAAAACCAAATATGGACTACTGGAACAGCTAATGTAATATGCCCTAATCTTTCTCTTCTTACATTTTTTCTTGTTACTTCAACTCCACATCTATCGCATACAATCCCTCTATATCTTATACCTTTATATTTTCCACAATGACATTCCCAGTCCTTAATTGGACCAAAAATCTTTTCACAAAAAAGGCCTTCTTTTTCAGGTTTGTAAGATCTGTAATTGATTGTCTCTGGTTTAAGCACTTCTCCAAAGGATCTTTCTAATATTTCTTCAGGTGATAACAAACCTAATGTGATTGCCTGAACATCGCGAGATTTCATTGGTTTTGATAAATATGATTTATTCAAGATATTCTCCTAAAAATTAGTTTTTAATGCAATTTTACTTTCAGCCCTAAACCTTCTAATTCCTTAACCAAAACATTAAATGATTCTGGAATATTTGGCTCAGGAGTATTAGAGCCTCTTACTAAAGAATTATATAGCTTAGTTCTTCCATTTATATCATCTGATTTTGTTGTCAACACTTCTTGTAGAGTATGAGCGGCCCCGTAAGCTTCTAAAGCCCATACTTCCATCTCACCAAACCTCTGACCACCTAACTGCGCTTTTCCTCCAAGAGGTTGCTGAGTAATTAGAGAGTATGGCCCAGTTGACCTAGCATGCATCTTATCATCGACTAAATGTGATAACTTCATCATATAAGTTGTTCCTACTGCAACTGGATGCTTCATTTTTTCACCGGTCCTACCATCATAAAGCATAATTTTACTATTTCTAGGCAAGCCAGCTTTATCTAATTTATTTTCTACATCATTAAATGTGGCACCATCAAATACTGGAGTTGCATATCTTTCATTTAATTCTTGACCTGCCCAACCAAGCATTGCTTCATATAATTGGCCAAGATTCATCCTAGAAGGAACCCCTAATGGATTTAATATAATATCTATCGGCTTACCGTCTTCTGTATATGGCATATCTTCTTCAGGAACAAGAATAGATACAATTCCCTTGTTACCATGTCGACCAGCCATCTTATCTCCAACAGAAACCTTTCTCTTTTGAGCTATGTAAACCTTGGCTAGCTTCATAACTCCTTGCTGAAGCTCATCACCTACTCGTAATTTAAAGACATCCTTTTCAAGAGTTTCTTCAAGAATTCTTAAACTTTTCTTATAATTTTTCCATATTTTTAAGATCTTATTCCAATCTGCCATACTGTCAACCCATGGAGATTTTAATGATAAGTTTTCAAAGTTTAATTTTGAAATTCTATTTTTATTTAATAAGGTTTTGGCTTTTAGAACTGTTTTATTAGTGATAAAATCCCTTATTCCACCAGAAAGTTTATCCAAAAGAGCTTCTTTTAATTTTTCATCTCTCGTATTCATCAAATCTACTCTTTTTTGTCTGCCTTCTTTCTGTAATTCTCTAATTTTTCTTTTTTCATCAAGACGTAAAGAACTACTTTTTCTCTCAAAAAGTTGAGTTTCTACGACAACACCATGAACACCTGAATCACATCTTTTTGAAGCATCTTTAACATCTCCTGCTTTTTCTCCAAAAATAGCTCTCAATAACTTTTCTTCAGGACTAGGCTCAGTTTCTCCTTTGGGAGTTACTTTGCCTACTAAAATATCTCCAGGATGTACTTCTGCGCCAACTCTAACTATTCCAACATCGTCAAGGTTTCTGGTAGCTTCTTCGCTAACGTTTGGAATTTCATTTGTTAACTCTTCTTCACCCCTTTTTGTATCACGAATTTCAACTTCGAACTCTTTTATATGCAATGATGTTAAAATATCTTCTTTCATTAATTTTTCATTTAAAATTATTGCATCTTCAAAATTATAACCTCTCCATGGCATATAAGCTACTTTTAAATTTCTTCCCAAAGCGAGCTCGCCATGATTGGTTGAGTGCCCATCAGCCAAAAGTTCTCCTTTTTTTATTCTTTGGCCTGCCTTAACTCTTGGAACTTGATTTACACATGTATTTTGATTAGTCCTTAGATATTTTTTTAATCTGTAATGTACAATGTTATGATCATCAGTAATTTCTAAATCTTGATCTTTAGAATCAACTTTAATAACAATTAACTTTGAATCTACGTATTCAATCTTACCTGTATGTTTTGAATATAAGGCCGATCTTGAATCACGAGCTACTACTGACTCCATACCTGTTCCAACGATTGGCGTTTCTGGCCTTAGAAGTGGAACAGATTGTCTCATCATATTTGATCCCATAAGGGCTCTGTTAGCATCATCATTTTCTAAAAAAGGAATCAGCGAAGCTGAAACACTCACTATCTGATTAGATGATACATCCATATAGTCAATACTATTTGATGAAATAATTGGAAAATCTTCACCATGCCTTGCCCTTATATTTTCATTCGAAAACTTATTATTTTTTAAATTTTCTGTAGCCTCAGCAATATATGCCCTATCTTCTTCATCAGGAGATAGGTATATAATTTCATCAGTAACTTTGTGTGAATTATTTATTTTTTCTACGATTCTGTAAGGAGACTCAATAAATCCTAAATTGTTGACTTTGGCGAAAGTCGCCAAAGAATTTATCAATCCAATATTAGGCCCCTCTGGAGTTTCAATTGGACATAATCTACCATAGTGAGTATGATGAACGTCTCTAACTTCGAAACCCGCTCTTTCTCTAGATAATCCACCTGGACCAAGCGAGGAAATTCTTCTTTTGTGTGTTATTTCAGCTAAAGGATTTGTTTGATCCATGAATTGAGATAACTGACTAGTACCAAAAAAAGTGTTAAGTACTGTTGTAATGATTCTAGAATTAACTAAATCTTGAGGAGTTAAACTTTCGGCTTCTCTTTGATTCATTCTATCTCTGATATTTCTTTGCATTCTACTTAAAGAAATGTTGAATTGATTTGCCAATTGCTCTCCAACTGTTCTAATTCTTCTATTGCCGAGATGGTCAATATCATCTGTAGTTCTCTCACCATTTCTCATATCAATTAGATATTTAAATACTTCAATAAAATCCTCTTTCGTCAAAACAGAATCTTCTATTGAAGCATCTAAGTCAAACTTTTTATTGATTCGATATCTTCCAACCGCACCTAAATCATATTTTTTATTTGAAAAAAACATTTTTTCAATAAATTTTTGAGCGACATCAACACTAGGAGCTTCACCTGTTCTTAAATGTGAGTATAGCAAAAGAAGGGCTTCATCAGTTGAAGATGTAGGGTCTTTTTCAAAAGTGTTTTTTAGAATTTGAGTTTTAAGAGAATCTTCATTAGCTAATAAGACTATTGAACTAATATTATTTTTAATAAAATCTTTAATCTTAGACTCTGAAATTTTAACACCTTTGTCAACAATAACCTCTCCAGTTTTACTGCTAACAATATCTTCAATTGTAGATTTTCCAATAATATCTTTCTTATCCTTTTTAAGATTATATTCTTTTGTAAGATTAAAAACGGAATATATGTCCTGATCAGATGAATACCCAATTGCTCTTAAAAGTAAGCTTGCCGGAAATTTCCTTCTTCTATCAATGATTGCATAAATACAATCATAGATATCTGTAGTAAAATCAACCCATGAACCTCTAAAAGGAATAATTCTAGCTTGATATATTTTAGTTCCATTTGGATGAAGGCTTTGATCAAAGAAAACCCCAGGAGATCTTTGAAGCTGACTAACTATAACTCTTTCTGCTCCATTTATTATAAAGGTTCCACTTTCAGTCATATAGGGTATGTTGCCAAAAAAAACATCCTGCTCAATACTTTGAACATATTTAGATTTATCATTTTCATCAGTAATATGAAGAACAAACTTTATTTTCAATGGTATAGCATATGAGATTCGTCTTTCAAGACACTCTTTAACTGTGTACTTTGGTAGACCTAAATAGTAATACTTATATTCAAGAATATAATTTTTATGATTGTCTTCAATAGGGAATATAGTCTTAAATACTTGCTCAAGGCCTTGATTTTTCCTTTTTTCAGGAAGCACGTCTTCCTGCAGGAATTCCTTAATCGAACTTAATTGAATATCTAATAAGTCAGGACTTTCGGCTTTAGTATTAATTGTTCCGAAAGACAGTCTGCTATTTGCTGCATCTAATTGCTTAGCCAATATAAATACCCCCTATATTGGAAATGTTATGAAAAGAGATTAATTAAAAAATAAAATTAACTACACTTACTTAAGTGTAACACTTGCACCAGCTTCTTCAAGCTTGGATTTCATTTCATTTGCCTCATCGGCTGCAACTGCTTCTTTTATAACACTTGGGGCTCCATCAGCTAAATCTTTTGCTTCTTTAAGACCTAAAGATGTTATTTCTCTAATTACTTTAATAACATTAATTTTCTTTTCACCTACTCCAGTAAGCTCAACATCAAATTCAGACTTCGCTTCTGCTGCTGCACCATCGCCACCAGCAGCTGGTGCTGCTGCTACTGCTACTGGAGCTGCTGCTGAAACTCCAAACTTTTCTTCTATATCTGATATAAGTTCAGATACTTCAAGCATACTTGCTGATTCTAAATAATCTAAAACGTCTTCTTTTTTTAGCTTTGCCATTATTTTAACTCCCTATAATCAAACTATTGTTTTTGTTCTTTTAAGCTAGTAAGAGTACCAGCTAATTTTGTTATCGTACTACTCAATGTACCAGCTAAAACAGTCATTGGCTGGCTTAGCATTGATGCGAATTTTGCAATCATTTCTTCTCGTGTAGGTAAATTAGCTAAGTCTTTATATTTATCAGCATCATAAAGATTGCCTTCAACAAAAACTCCTACTACCTCTAAAATATCGTTATTGTCTTTATTAAAATTTTTAATAATTCTAGCTGGAGCTACTGGATCCTCTACTGAAGTTGCAATTGCAATCTGCCCTTTTAGAAGATCATCAAACTGATCATCATACCCAGCATTTTTTGCAGCAATCTTAATTAAAGTATTTTTTGTTATACTATAGTCAACATTAGTCTCTCTGCATAATTTTCTAAGTTCTGTAGCTTGTTTAACATCCATACCTGTATATGAAGCAAAATAGATACCAGATGCTTCCTTCAACCTATTTGTTGACTGCTCTACTTTGTCTATTTTAATTTGATTTGGCATAATTTTTTTTATATATCCTAATTATTAAATTTTTTCGTGATCTAATTTAAGGCCTGGCCCCATTGTAGATGATACTGTAACTTTCTTCATATATACACCTTTCACACCAGATGGTTTTGCTTTTTTAATTGCATCAATAAATGTGGTAATGTTTTGAGCAATTTTATCTTCATCAAAAGACATCTTAGCTACACCAGCATGGATTATTCCATTTTTTTCTACCTTAAATTCAATTTTACCCGACTTAATTTCTTTAACTGCTTTTTCAACATCATTAGTGACAGTTCCAGTTTTAGGATTGGGCATCAGCCCCCTCGGACCTAAAACACGACCATGCTTTCCAAGCTCTGGCATCATTTCTGGAGTCGCAACAATAACATCTATATCTGTCCATCCAGATTTAATCTTTTCAAGAAACTCATCTGAGCCAACAAAATCAGCACCCGCAGCAGTGGCCTTATCAACTGCATCACCTTTCGCTAAAACTAAAATAGTTACGTCTTTACCCGTTCCATTCGGCATAGAAACAGTTCCCCTTACAATCTGATCAGCATGTCTAGGGTCAACACCCAAATTAACACTTAAATCAATAGTTTCATCAAATTTTACCGGAGAAGATGACTTTATTAATTTAACTGCCTCATCTAGGGAGTAAATCATTTCTCTGTTGATTGCTTTGAAATTTTTTGTATACCTATTACTTTGACTCATTAAAATCTACCCTTTAACTTTTAAACCCATACTTTTTGCAGTTCCCTCAATCATACTAACTGCAGATTCTATAGTAGCAGCATTTAAATCTTTCCATTTTAATTCAGCTATACTTTTCAGTTGATCTTTTGTAACCTGTCCAACCTTATCTCTATTTGGCTCTCCAGATCCTTTTTTTAACTTAGCTGCCTCTAGCAAAAGGAATGAAGCTGGAGGAGTTTTTGTGATAAAAGTAAATGACCTATCTGCATAAACTGTAATTTCTACAGGAATAATTTTGCCACCCATTTCTTGAGTTTTTGCGTTAAATGCTTTGCAAAATTCCATAATATTTACTCCATGTTGACCTAAAGCTGGTCCAACTGGAGGAGCAGGATTAGCAGCACCACCTTTGATTTGTAATTTTATATAACCTTCTATTTTTTTCGCCATAATTAATTATACTTTTCAACCTGGAAGAAGTCTAACTCAACAGGAGTTGGTCTTCCAAAAATTGAAACAATCACCTTAACTTTTTGTTTATCTTGATTAATCTCATCTATTACACCATTAAAATCAATAAATGGACCATTGATAATTTTAACAGAATCACCTTTAAGGAAAGAAACCTCAATAGTTTCTCTACCATCTTTTCTTTCAATCTCTCCAAAAATCCTTTTAATTTCATCATCTCTTAATGGAACTGGATTTCCACCCTTGGGACCAACAAAACTTATTACCCCATTCGTATTTTCTATCATATACTTTGTTTGGTTATTTAATTCCATATTGATCAAAATGTATCCTGGAAAAAAAAGTTTTTCTTTAATCTTCTTTTTATTATTCTTCATTTCGATTACTTTTTCGAAAGGAACAAAAATTTCAGAAATAAATTCATCTAAATTATGTTCTTCTGCATCGAACATAATGTTTTCTTTGGCTGCCTTCTCCTTGCCAGAAATTACTCTCAATGAATACCATTTCATTAATTTATTCCTAATAATCTTGATACAAATCCTGTAATACTAAAATCAACAACAAACAGAAAAATGCATATTATAAAAGCAAAAATCCAAACTACCATTGTTGAGCCTAGCATCTCATTCTTTGATAACCAAGTTACTTTACGAAGTTCAATATTAACATCATTTAAATATGTTTTTAAAAATTTCATAATTTTCTTTGCAGGTGAGGAAGGACTCGAACCCTCAACTTCCGGCTTTGGAGGCCGGCGCTCTACCAGTTGAACTACTCACCTCTATTTTGTTTCCTTAAAAATTACATGTTTTCTAACAACTGGATCATACTTCTTATACTCAAGTTTATCAGGATGAAGTCTTTTGTTTTTTGTAACCGAATATCTATACCCAGTTCCGGCAGTACTTTCAATTACGACAATATCTCTTTTGCTATTACCAGCCATCTTATTCTATAATCTCCGTTACAACACCAGCACCTACAGTATGACCACCTTCTCTAATCGCAAATCGTAATTCTTTTTCCATCGCAATTGGAGTGATAAGCTCTATTGTAAGATTAACAT
>Ga0160422_10002792_pt1 | contig 10895 bp, 8 predicted proteins | sample Fk160mmetaG_FD_108192 | JGI IMG/M metagenome (GOLD analysis project Ga0160422, IMG submission 108192) | Marine microbial communities from the Central Pacific Ocean - Fk160115 60m metaG | ecosystem: Environmental > Aquatic > Marine > Oceanic > Photic zone | place: The Central Pacific Ocean... | reverse complement strand
GTTCTTCCTCCGTAGATTGTGCTAAAGTCTTGTAAATCTTTAGGAGTCATTTCTTTCATAGCCAACATTGAGGTAGCTGTTTTAAAATCTAACCCAGCAGCAGCAGCGTCTATTTCCATCGTTCTGTCGATAAGAACAAGAACATCATCAACAGCTTGTGTGTTTGTTTTTATTTCAGGAAGTTTTTCCATAAGATGTTTAGCGTATGGAAGAAATCTTTGATACACCTCTGCTTGTTTAACTGCTACATCACCCGCTTTACCTAGGTTAGATCGAGTCATTGCTTTGAGCGTCTCAACATCTTTTGCGTGTTGAGCAGGGTTAATAAGATTGTCTGCTGGTGTGCTAGTAGGAGACTCAAGCAATCTTTGAATATTAGATTTCTCTTCTGGAGTTAATTTTACCTTAGCCACTCCTTTATCTGCTTCTAATACAGCTTTTAATAAAGCAGGTGTTTTGTTTACAGCAGCTTCAAATTGTTTTTGTTGAGCTGTAAAAATAACTGCGCCATCGTCAAGCTGATCTAATAGTTTTACTTTAGTTTGCGGAATACGCACGCTTACTGCTTTGCCTTGCTTTGGTCGTTTTGTGCTTAAAGTTACTTGACCAAGCTTTGCAAGATGACCTTCTACTCGATAAAGAATTAATTCTCCTTGGACGTTGGGTTTGACTGGTAATCCTTTGTTGTCAAAGAACTGTGGTATTCTTTTTTGTCTACCAACGAACGATGCGTAAGTTTCTTCGTTTAATTTTTTTAAAGCTAGTTCTTCCATTTCTTGCAGTCTAGAAGCCGTCTGGTTGTAGACAGACCTAGCGTCCTCAAGATGATCTCTAAGTTTGTTTCTTTGTCCTGTAATTTTATCCCATTCTCTTCTAAGCGCATTGAAGTCAGCTTCAAACCCTGGCCTGTTAGCAACCCCCATTGACTTTTCTATATCAACTTTCTTAGCTTCAAGAGTTTCTAAACCTTTTTGAATAGCTTTTAGCTCTCTATTTCTAGCCGCTTCAATAACTTTTGTGTGCAAAGACACGCCTTTTTTAAACGTCTTAGAATCTCTAAGTATTTTAGAATTAGCGGCTCTCTTAGCAGCTTTTCCTCCTAAATTAAGGGAAGCGTCTACTCCTGCGCCAGCTAAAGCTGCTTTACCAAAATACTCCCAATTCCAATCCTCAAGAAAGGTCTTTTCTTCGTCAGAAAGAATATCGTAAGATTGATCTATTGCAGAAGACACAGATCCAACAGTGCCTCCTCTTATTGCGTAACCTCCGTAAACTTTTGTAGTGTTTAATGTCTTAGCCCATTTGCTCATTTTGGTTCCTTCAGGAAACGCTTTAAGCCACTCTGGTAATGTTTTTCCTACTTTAGTTAAGCCACCGATTGTAAAACTGTTTATAACACCAGCAGAGATTAAATGACCTGGATCTATTTCGTCTTGATACTGGTTAGCAATTAAATGCTTTTGAGCGGCATACTCACCTGCAATACCAGCAAGAGCTTCTCCTACGATAAAAGTTCCAATAGTTAATGGGGTAGGAGCTTTACCTACGTTTCTAGTTAAAACTCGTCCTTGTTTAATCCACTTTAGTCTTCTAGCCCACTTAGCAGCTCCTGTTGCCCCCGCAACAACAGCAGGATAAGCTACAGGAGCACCAATCCTGTAAGTCATCGGAACAACCTGCTCTTGAATAAAACTATTTTCAGGTATCTCTAGTTCGTTTTCTTGGTCTTCAAGTGCTTTGTTTACCCAATACGCAACATTTTTGGTAACAGCTTCTTCTTTTCTAGCAGTTACTGGATCGTTAATTCCATGATATTCGTAAAAAGAAGGAGTGTTTTTTGTTGGCACACCATAAAATCTTTCTTCTGCTTCTTGTTCAGGAATAGATGGTTGCTCAACAACAGGATCTTGTTGGGTGTTCTTTTCTAAACTTTGAAGAAATTTTTCTTCTTCTTCAGTTAAAGAGAGTTTTTCAGCCATTTAGTTATTTTTTAATGCGTTTCTCCACCATTCAATTTCATTAACCTCATCTGATTTTAATTTATCTTTAACAAGGTCGTATGCGTTCTTGGCGTTTTTTGTTTTAAGACCGTTTAAGTATCCTAAAGCCAACCCAAGTTGTTGTTTAAAATCATCTCCAATGGGAACTTTCGTAATATAAATAACCGGATACTTTTCTTTTTGTGGGTCTTGAAGTTTTAACTTTCTAATTAAATCAGAATCAATGTCTTCTAATCTATTAAATCCGTATTTTTGGAAACTGTAAGCAAGAGCTTTATAAGCAATGTCTCTGTCTTTTCCTTTTTGATCGTTAATAATTTTATCTAATGTTTGTCTATCTTTAGAAATATCTTCTGCATTAAATTCAAAATTATCTTGCAAACTTTTTAGTCCTTCAACTGCATCTCCCCCTAACAGTTTTCTTAACGCTGTTTGTAAAAGACCACCTTTAGTTGCTGCTTCTCTTATTTCGTCTTCAAACTCTTGAAACTCTGCTCCAGTTACATCCCAAACTCCTACATCTCTTTCTTGTTTAGCTTGCAAATCTCTTAACTCATTATCTAAATCATACTTTTGTTTTTGATCTGTAATCCATCTATTTGCAGTGTCACTTAGCAACGCTTTATACTTATCTACATTACCTTGTGACTCATTCCAGAGTTCGTTGTTAATGTTAGTATCTTTTAAATAAGTAAAAAGACCTCCTTGTATAACAGGTGATTGGTCTTCAAAGTCTCCTTTAGTTGCTAACTTTGACAAGGTTTGCAAATAATTTATTAAAGGATCCGTTGGTGTGTCTGCTTGTAAAAATGGCAAAGATTTTCTAGCCTTTTTTATAGCAGCGATTCCAACAGCACTTCCGCTTGAAACTTGTTTACCAGTTCTTGGTATTATAAAAGTATCTGGAATTGGCGCACCCCAGTCTTGTGTAAAAAAATCAGAAACAACTGTATCTAATTCATTTGTGTCTTCTGGTTCTAAATTAGTTTTTCTTAAATACAAATCCTGCGCTGGTTCGACTTCTCCTACGGCTTCGTTAAGTAAGTCTCTTGTTCTTTCGTTTTGCGTTGCTCCTTTAAGAAGTCTTAACGCCCTTGCCAAGCTACTGCTTCTTTCAATAACGCTTGGACTTTTTAAGTCAATTTGCTCCATAAGAGCAGCCATTGCGGTTCTTTTCCATTCTTCGCTTTCGTGTGTAGACACAGCATCAACAAGGTCATCAAGGTCCACAGAAATTCCTTCTTTGCTTACCTCACCAATATGCAAAGCTCTATAAGCTGTTTTTGCTGAGTTATTAACTCTGCTTCTATTTGCTGCTAGAGTCTCTTCTTTCTCAGTATCTACCTGAATCAACGACTGCCTAAGCCTTTCAAATTGCACTGTGTTGTCGCCTATCTGCCCTAACCTAGCTCCTTTGTATATTTCGTAGGCTCCTGCTGCTTCTAAAAAAGCAACTGCTTCATTTTCTTGTCCTCTAGCCTCAAACATAGCAACTGCGTTGTATGTAAGTTGCTCCAGCAGTCTTGATTTTTGAGCAGGTTCTATGTCTGAAAACTGGTTAAGAAACGATTTAAAGTCTCCAAAAACTTTGTTTACATTTTCCACAGGACTTAACTGTGTTCCTTGGGCAATAGAAGAAAGAGCAGCAGCTGTTCCTTGTTCTATTGTAGCTTGCTGTTTAAAAGCTTGATACTTTTCCAATGATTTAGCCCTAAGAGTAGGCAAAGCGTTAAACAACAAAGCCTCTCCTGCTTTTCTTTGGTATTCGTTTGCCGTCTTTGCAAGAAACTCTGAACCAATAGCAGCCGCCTCTTCATCCATAGCAGCAAGAAAAGTATCATTGTCAGCATAATTTTCTATCATTCCCGCCATGTCATCAAACCGCTTTTGATATGTATCTATGTTTCTTTTAAAGTTTTTCTCAACTAGCCCATAGTTGTATGCTTTGTTGTATTTAAGGATGTTCAGAGTTTTTTTGTCGCCTCCTGCAAGCTCTTGTTCAAGCTCATCCTCGGTCATCATCGCCAGCTTTTCTTGACCAATAGCTTCGATGTAATTGGTGTATTGACCGGCTACGTTAGGAACTTGATTAATAAACGAAGCAAACTGGAGGGCAGCATTAGTCTTTGGTGTAGGTGCTACAGCTACTCTGTAGTTTCCTGCTGAAGCCCCTACGCTCCCTTGGAGGCTTGCTTGACCTGGATTGTAGTCAACTTGAGTTCTTGGTTTCTTAGCCATGTGTTTAACTTAAATTACTGTTGTCTGGTTCTGGATTAAGACCAAATCTTGGATCGTTAAGAAAATCCATATCAGCTTGGCTTTCTATGTAGTTACCGTCCGAATCAAATGGACCATAGTTAGGATTAAAAGGACCAACGGGTTGTTGAGGTGCTTGATTTGATGCCACGCTTCCTTGATCAAAGCTGTATCTGTTAAGCTGGTTTTGTAGAGAAAGTCCTGTTTGAAATCCTCCAACAATAGACTGAAGAAAATTAGGTTGATTGATTGGTTGGTTAATTCCAAGCAAGTTCATACGGCTTCTCATACGCGCATCCTCCATAGACAGAGCTAGATTTGTGTTGCTCATGTCTTGCCTTTGGTTCTCATAGAACCTGAACTGAGCTTCTTTTCTAGTCATGTCATCAACAAGAGCATTAACACTAAGCCCAGTAACTCCTGCTTCACCAGCAGCTACTCTAGCTCTAGATCTAGCTTGCTCTGCTTGAAGGCTTGCTGATCTAATCCTTTGTGCTGACGCTATATTTGCTTGTGCTTGTTGTAGTCTTGCAGATCCTAATTGATCCCTAAGTCTGGCTTGTTCAAGCTCCGTGGCTCTTGCTTGTGCTCTTTCCTGTGCTGATGCCGCTTGACGCTGCCCTATAAAGGACGCTCCAGCAGAAGCAATTCCCGCGATTAAACCGATTGGCGCACACATGATCTATATTGATTTGTTAATGATGACAAACTCGTAGAAAGGTTGATTGTCTATTTGAAGTTCTTTAATGAATGTAGCCCCACAGAACTTGAGCCAACGAATAGCTTGCTCGTTGTCCTTGTGAACTACGTTACCGCAGAAGGTAAATGGGTTGATGATCGTATTGACCCAGAGCCTAGAGACCTTAACGAACTCTTTTCTGGCTAACTTAAAGCGGTCAGAAGCGAGTAACCACACGTATCCAGGTCCTCCCTCAAGGCCCCCTGAGCCAAACATGGCTAGTGGATTGTCCTCTAGGTCGAGCACTGAGAACGTGTATAAGTCGTTATTTAAGCCCGCTAGAAGCGCATCCTTGGGTGTAGACCCAACACATTTTACTTCTAGCGCATCCATAGCCCTCATATCTTGGACTATTGGGTCTACGTGGGCCTCTTTAGCCCTACATATTTTAGCTGTTTTGTAATGATGCAGGACAGAGTTATCCATACCTGTTTGATCGAGAGTGGACAAAGGACTCAAACTCAGCTCCTTGAAGTGTGCTTGGGTATGGTGTTCCGTTCTCGATGGTTATTGTTGTGTTCTCTGGCTTGGTAAACACAGGAAAACTAAACGTCCCTGAATCAAGACTAATGCTGTCTACATCGGAGTCATCAACAACTTGTGTTGTAAACTCGTTTGTATACGTTGAGCGTCTCTCTGGTGTCACCTTCACTTGGAAGAAGGCTGAGTCATCAAAGAACACATTTCCATTCTTTATTTTATTCTTTGTGTATCCAGTGGCTGACTTTCCTTTACCAGATGCCACTTTGAAAAGCTGCTCAGAGAACGTGTATTGCATGTCATACTCGACACCTACAAATACGTCTCTGTCTGTTGTTTGTGATTCAAAAACAAGCTGGTTTGAGTTGGTAATGTAATCAACATTGTTGACAGTGATTTTACCTCTTGTGTATGGAATCTCCATACCTGTAGACCTGTCGATTACCTTGAGCCTTGCTCCTGTTGAATTAAAGCTGTTGCCATTAAAGTCAGTGGCTTCAAAAGGAAGGTAATCAAGGTGTGTATCAGTCTCGTCATCTACAGCAGTAAGTTGTGTTTGATTAGCCCTAATTTTCTTAGCTACTCTAAAATCAAGGTGAGTCATAAAGCCAAGGTTTGATCCGTCACTAAGGTTCTCTTCGTCAGGAAGACCAGAAGTAAACGTCATCCCCAAGATCATAAAGTCCTTACCAGTAGACCTTACTAAAGCTCCGCTTCCATACTCACCACCAGTAAGAAATTGGTAACTTGACCCAAAATACCTGTCTGTTGCGATGTAGAGCGTTGAGTCAATAAAATCAATACCTCTAATCTCACACCCTTGCAGAGTAAACTTACTCCACGCACTCAGGATCTTTTGGTTACCACTCCAGAAATACTTGTAGATATACAGGGTGTCTTTTGTCTCACTGCTAAGAACCGCAATAACGTCCTCAGTAGATGACCCAGCCACATCAATAACATTCTTTGGTATGTAGCTTGGGATGTGGTTTGTGACTTCTTCAGCCGTGTAGGTGTCACCGGTAGCACTTACAGCAAACTCTCTGAGTCCTGAAAAATTGCCACGGGTAAACGGAAAGTAAATATAGGAACCAAGAGAGATCGGGTTAATTCCTGTGGCTTGATCGTAGTTAGTAATCGGGTTTACTGATACTGTGGAGGGAGTCAATAGGTCGCCCCCTTTGAGCACAAACTGTCCTCTGTTACTGAACAAAATAAGGTTCTCTTGGAACGCTTCTGCTGACTCTAGGTTAGTTACGTTTGTAGTAGCTACTCCAATGTCAATCGGATCTGAGTCCAACAGGTTAGTTACTGTGGTTCTAAACAGGTTAAAATACTCACCTGCTTCACTCATAACCACCTTGTCTGCTGATAGGAATCCAAGACGATTCTTGTAGAAAAACAAGTTGTTGATTGGACTGCCAATAAAAGATGGATCAGGGTTTGATGTTCGGTCTCCTGCTTGTCGCCCACTCCACGGAGTAGTTGTAAGTTGAAATCTGTTTAAACTCTGAGACACCAAATTGTATGGCATGTTAGCTGCGTCCAGTGCGTTAGGGACGTTAAATCCTACATCTTCAACCCAACCACCGCGCCCCATCTCTCCATTGTTTAGTATTTCGTTAGTCCTAAAATTTAAATAGTAATCGTCTTCACTAAGCTCTGCGTCCCCACGAACTTTTACACGAAACCCATGTGGAGCTACGACAGGTAGGTCAGTGATGTCAGCTACTTCTTTGTAGACCACACCAAGTCCTTTGTCTGCGAAGCCGTCTTTTGTTTTAATGTCAAAAGCTGCTGTAGTGGACTTAACAAGCTTGATTGTAGATCCTTCTACTGTAGCTGTGATGTCTGATATGTCGTTTAATTTAGCAGACAACCTACTAGCAATAACTCCTGAATCTACTTTTAAATTTGTATCGTGATCTAAATGGGTAGCAGTAGGATTTCCTCCTACACCCCCCTCCCCGGAATCTGTAGTAGTTACATCTTTATTAGTTCCAAGAACAGACACCTCATAAGTTTTGTCATACCCCGCTTGCTTAACAAATACCAACGCCTCGTTCTCATTTACGTCATCAGAAATAGAACCATCTGACTGATCCATCTGAGTAGTAACCGTCTTGTTTACAATCCAGGTGTTGTCTCCAACAGTAAGCGCCTTGAGGTCTTTTCTAGGGTTAGTTGTTTTTAAATAAGGAGCAAGCGTATTTAAATCTATTGGTGTTGTGCTTCCATCGTTGTATTTCATCGTCCCGCTATCAAGCAGGTTGTGAATAGTCAACGTAGATGGAGTAATAACCATCAAATACTTCTCAGACTCACTTCTGTTAATAGTATGAACAAAAGCATTCTCGCCAATCTCTGTTGCGTCATACTTAACAAGGTTTGCATTTGGACGCTTTTTTAGTCCATCAGATACAGAAGAGTAAGCGTTTATCTGCTCCTTGCACTGACCATCATACTTGAGTGTATCAGGCTGCTGGCTAACCCCTTGAATTAGGTTAGGAACAGAAGTGTTGATGAGCGGCATATTTTATTAAATGTCGTAGTTACGATTAATACCAATGCCTGTGTAGACATCGTAGTTGTCAAAGATTGTCCTGTCACTTCCTCTGGAATCTACTTCTTCGAGTTGTGACTTGGCAATAAATTCGTCTCTGGCAATTAAAGCTTCTAGCTCTCTTGATCCCATCATGCGCGTCTGAAAGATTCTTGATGCTCTGAGTGTGATATATCTACGTGCTTGTTCGTGCAGATCATCCCAGTCCAGCAGAAACGTAATCGTTACATCAAGAGAACCAGAAAATTCGTTTGTATTGTTTTTACGGTCGTAAAGCTTTAGGCCCCGCTGAACGACATCCTTTGAGCCGTCAGTTGCGTCTACGTGCAGTGTGTTTGCAGGAAGCTGAATTGTATTATCAGGCTGGGGCGTAAGAGTAAATTTGTTTGTGGTATTGAAATGCCACCCCATGGTTTGCACCTCTCGACTAACTTCATCCAATACTGACAAAGCTGTAGAAGCTGAAACAGGGAGGGTAGAGGTGTCTGCAATGCTATTCACTGGAGCTTCTCCAATGTGACCTAGCATACTGTTGACTGCCTCTAGTGGAGTTGTGAGAGTTGCCATAAATTTAAAGTAGAAAAAGGGGAAGCCCCCACAGGAATTGAACCTATGGGGGCCTCCAAGTTTAGTTAGTTAAGATTATGTGGTCTTAACAAGAATAGCGGCTTCAGGACGAAGCACACCGTGACCCATTGCATACTTAGCTGCAAAGAGGGTAGCTTGACGCTCGATCTGATACTCACTTTCGGTAGCAAGATCAAGAAGCTTAACAGTTCCTACAGCAGCTTCGTGACCGGCAATAAAGCCACATCCTTTAGCAAATGTAGTTCCATCAGACATAGCGGAAAAGTCGCCATTGTATCCGTGAGGAGTAGCATCAGAACCGCTAGTATCACCAAACGGATCGTTGTTGACTCCAGGAGCAGCAGTATCCTTAACAGAGTCTTCAAGGGCGCTTACATCTTTGATGTGGTTACTCTTAAAGAGACGAATACCGGCAACCTCAACAATAGTTCCTTTAGCGGCATCTGCGCTACCTCCAGAAGTATCCTTGTTAATTGCTGTGTTGTCAGCAGTAAGAAGCTTGTAGTATTCAGCAGGAGACATAACAGCAAAACGTCCCTCAGAAGGAACATCTTTAGAGTCAAGAGTCTCAGCTACGCTAAACAGAGCATTCACAAGCGCACTTGCTGTAGTAAGGTCACCACCGTCAAGAATAGTTCCTGCACCTTGTGGAGCAGTAGCACTCTCACTAGCAGCAGCAATAAACGTCTTAATGATGTTCAAGTCACACTCCTTAGCCAGCGCCTTACCAAGCTCTGCGGAATAAATAGAACGAAGATCGTAGTGGTTACGAAGCTCGTCGATATTAGCAATAAGCGTGGAAGCAACAAGAAGGTCATCAATAAAGACTTGCCTTTCGTTGTGGGCGATTTGTGACAAGTAGTTTCCAGTAATAAGAGAATCACCCGGAGTGTGGTATGAAGCACTCGCGGTTCCTGTTACTGGGAAGCTTGCCGATTTACCTGAACTAATGGAGCGAACCATAGTCAGGTCTTTCATAATGTTGTTCTCGTTGAATGCCGTCAGGATTTCACCTGCAAACACCTTCAAGAACAACGCATTGTCCCCGTTTGCATCTGCACTCCTTGAAGTTGCGTTTACTGCTCCGGGAATCGATGGAATAGTAGCCATAATATATTAGCCTTTCGATTTGGTTGGTTGTTATTGGTTTGGTTGGTGTCCTTGGGCTTTATCTTGTTCGTCCTGTGTTATCCACCTCAGTGGGCATAGGTCTACTAGCGATTAAGCTTTATTAGACGAAAGATTTATTCGTGTTCCAAGTCGTTCACGTAATGAAGAATTTCCTTAATGGTGTTTCTTTCACTCTCTGAAAAATCGTGGACTTGGAGCTTTTCGATGAACTCTGGTATCCTTGTCGGTTTCATCGGTGCCGCGCACCCAGCCATCAATAAGATCGTGGTTACGCTTATGACGCTCCAGTTTAGTCTTTTTAACATAAGACTCTTGGACCTTAAAAAACAGGTCAGCAAGTTTTGGAAAAGCAATTAGTAACTTAACAATAGAAGAGATCACTCTGCTGGTTTGTCTTTGGCTTTACCTACGTTAAGCGCCAGCCAGTCTACAATCTTGTATGCTTTACCAACCCAAGAGTCATCCTTGGGGGTAGGCGTAAGAGCTGCAACAAGAGAGGCAAGAGCAACCACAGAGCTGGCAACAGCAATGATTTCTTCTTTGTTTTCAAGAATGTAATTAATAAAATTCATGTCAGTAATTATAGGATGTTGGATACAGAAAGCCTTCTTTCGACTTCCTCACGATACGATGGAACCTCTTGGTATCTCCGATCACTCATAGCTCTCTGAAGTTCCTTTGTGGAGCTAAACGGTTTCACAGAGTTACCGCTTGTGGTCCCCTGCTTGAGTGCTGGCCCAGAACCAGTAGAGCCTCTGTATTGAGCGTGGAGTCCTTTGATTGCCAACCTTTGTTGCTCTGGCGTTCCATTAACAACAAGCTCATTAAATGTTTCTACTTCTTGTTCTGACAGTGATTCTCCTGCCCACTGGATCATTCCATCATACTCTTCTTCTCCACCAATAGAGTTATAGAGATCCAAAGCATTACGCTCTACTAGTGCCTGTTGTCCTGCAATGTATGACTCAACGTATTCTTTTGGCAGCCCTGCTTTTTCTAGCTCTGCAAAGGTTTCCTCACTCAGCTCTCCTTTTTCTTCAAACTCTAGAGTTGCCTTACCCACTGCACCAGAGCTGTCAATGTTGTCTGATGGTGTCTCCTCGTTAGCTACCTCTTCTTCTTCTGCCTCTTTGTTTGT
>Ga0160422_10002791_pt1 | contig 10895 bp, 5 predicted proteins | sample Fk160mmetaG_FD_108192 | JGI IMG/M metagenome (GOLD analysis project Ga0160422, IMG submission 108192) | Marine microbial communities from the Central Pacific Ocean - Fk160115 60m metaG | ecosystem: Environmental > Aquatic > Marine > Oceanic > Photic zone | place: The Central Pacific Ocean... | reverse complement strand
GTAACAGAATCTGTATTATAAATTTTCCCAGTTAAATTTTGTATTTAATCACCTCCACCAGCATTAATAAAAGTTTGCACGTAAGTACCATTGCTATCAATTATTTGTCCATTCCAATCGTAAGAACCTGTACAAGAAACAATAGAACTAGATTCATTATGATTGGATATAACATATGCCAACAAAGTATGAACACTGTCACATCCAAAAGCGTTAAAAAGAGTTTGAGTATAAATACCACTGCTAGTTATTAACTGCCCATTCCATACAATAGAATCACATTGTGTAATAGTTGAAGAAACAGAATCAGGAAAACCTATATTAACTTCAAGCATATGTACTGAATCGCAACCATTAACAGCTGTAAATGTTTGTGTATAAACACCACTACTATCAATAAATTGACCGTTCCAGTCATAAGATTCACAAGAATTAATAGAACTTAATGCAGTGTCAGAATTTAGAATAGTTAAATCAAGTATTGCTGTACTATCACAACCACTACTATTTTTAAGGACATCAAGCCTATAAACACGAACATGGCCTGAGTAGTATGCATTTCCATAATTATATGGAGCTCCAATAGCTACAGTCTCTCCATCAGAAGATAGAGAAACTGAAAATCCGCTTTGATCGTTATAGGCTTCACCATCTATATCTTGACCCAATTGAGTCCATGAACCATTATTATTTTCATAAATACGAACATGACCTGAGTTAGTAGAGAATCCATCATTTTGATAAGCCCCTATAGCTACAATATTTCCATCTGAAGATAGGGATACGCTATAGCCGCTATAGTCATAGCTTAATTCTCCATTTATATCTTGACCTATTTGAGTCCAAGAACCGTTGTTGTTTTCATACACACGTACGTGACCTGAATTAATGCCATTTCCATCATTGGCATAAGCACCTACAGCAACTATGTTTCCATCGGATGATAGAGATACGGAATGGCCGCTATAGTCATAGCCTGCTTCTCCATTTATATCTTGACCTATTTGAGTCCAGCTACTGTTGTTATTCTCATAAACACGAACATGACCTGAATAAGTTCCATTTCCATTATTATATGGAGCTCCTATAGCAACTTTATTACCATCAGAGGACAAAGAAACAGAAAATCCACTTTGACTACCGCTATTTTCTCCATCAATATCTTGACCTAATTGAGCCCAAGTACCATTATTATTCTCATATATACGAACATGACCTGAATTAGTACCATTTCCATCATTATAGCGAGAACCAATAGCTACTTTATTTCCTTCTGATGAAAGAGAAACAGAAAAACCACTATGATCTTCATAAGCTTCTCCATTTATATCTTGACCTAACTGAGTCCATGAACCATTATTATACTTATAAATACGAACATGACCTGAATTAGAGCCATTTCCATCGTTCTGATAAGCACCTATAGCTACTATGTTTCCATCAGATGATAGAGATATGGAATGGCCGCTATAGTCACTGTTAAATTCTCCATTAATATCTTGACCTAACTGTACCCAAGAACCATTATTGTTCTCATAAATACGAACATGACCTGAATTAGCACCATTTCCATCATTTTGATAAGCTCCAATGGCTACTATATTTCCATCTGCTGAAAGTGATACAGAATGACCACTATAATCATAACTATATTCTCCATTAATATCTTGACCTAATTGGAAAAAATCATAAATTCCATTATAAGTATAGATACCGCTTTCTGTATAGACAGAGTCATTCCATAATAAGCTATCACATGCAGTAATATTTGTGTAGGAATCGTTTGACTGATTCATAATTAAATTTAATATGAAAGTTGAGTCACACCCATGTACATTTGTGCCGTAATAAACATAAGTACCACTACTATCGTAAGATAATCCATTTAGACTAAAGCTATCACACGCACTAATATTAGAAACTATAGAATCAGAAGTGTAAATTGTTAGATTTAGTAAAATAGTACTGTCACAACCAACAGCATTTGTAAGAGTATATGTAGATGTATTATTATCAGAAGTATAAGTCACACCATCTATCCAGGTATAACTATTGCATGCAGCTATTGTATCTATATATCCAAATGTAGGAAGATCATAAGTAAGTATAGCTTGGCCATGACCTGATCGAATAGCGTTAGTTGCTGGGTACCAAACAATCATAGAGCTATCTGTTACTCCACCAACATAGGAAGAGCCACCTCCACCTCCTTGCGAATCAGCACCAATACTAGAGTTAGAAGTAGTACCACCCCCGTAGTATCCTCCACCACCTCCACCACCGTCAGCACGATCAGTAGAACCACCAACACCAAAACTACCAATTCCAATACCACTTCCAGAACCTCCAGCAGTTTGAGATCCAGTCCTATAATTATTAGGAGAAATTCCCTCTAAACCACATCCTGAACTATATTGATCACCAGAATCTTCACCACCTCCACCACCTCCACCGGCAACAATAACTCTGTGGTTTAATGTAGTATCTCCATACCTAACATCACTGGCTCCACCTCCCCCATTTCCAGGCTCTCCATATGATGATGCGTGACCTGAACCACCACCATTCCAACCTCCGGCAGCAGGACCATAAGTTGAAGACTGACCATGACCACCAACGTAAATGTAAAGCGTATCAAAAGGATTAACTACCAAATTTCCAGTTGCATATGCACCTGCTCCACCATACCCACTAGATGCGTTATTACTCAAAAGTCTACCTCCACCTTCGGCTCCATAAAGTTGAATATTAACATTATATACTGAAGGAGGAACAATAAAAAGCTGATGAGATCCAGTGAAATCAAAAGTATCATGATAAGTATAGCTAGCATTATTACTTGATGATAAAATAGTCAAATCCAGCTGTACGATACTGTCACATCCATTTGTTGTTTGATAAGTATAAGACGAAGTATCATTAGAATTTGTATAGGTAATACCATTAACCCATGTATATGAATCACAAGCTGTGACATACTCTATAGAAGTATCACTATAATTAATATTAACGTTAAGAAATACTACGCTGTCGCAACCACCATAATTTAAAAATGTTTGTGTGTATGTACCGTTAGTATCTATAATCTGACCATTCCAATTATAAAAATTACATGAGGAAACATTAGAAAATACAGTGTCTGGACTGTAAATTAGAACATTTAAAGCGTGTATTGAATCACACCCAAGAGTCGAATTAATAAAAGATTGATAATAAGTACCACTACTGTCTATAATCTGTCCATTCCAATTGTAAGTAAGGCATGAGACAGCATTTGATGTTACTGTATCGCATATTGCTGTAACAATTGTACTAACGCTATCATAACAGCCAAAATCGTCCTGAGCTATTAAAGTTACATTATAATTAAAATTATATGCAGAATTAGGATTACAATTGGTAGCAATTACTTCTGATATATTAGGAGATGAAGAAAAGCTTTGAATATATATATTATTAAACAATCCAAAATTCTCAGAAATTTTAATTGTAAAAGTATCTAAGCTGTTTGTTGGACAAGATGAATTAGTATTTGAATTATCTATGATATTCAATGCATCTCCAGTGCAGAAAAATTCATTCTGTGATGGACTACTTAAAATAGGTGTAGGTAAATCAAAAACTGTTACGTAAATCGAATCAATAATTTGACAATCAGTAGAATCATTAATAGTAAGAGTTACAAACTGAATTCCACAGGTATAAAAAATAAATTCCGGATTAGCAGATAAAGAAGAAGTACCATTAACATATACACCATCTACACTATCTACCATACTCCAGTTATAACTAAATAAAGAATCACCACCTAAAATAGGAATATCAAGATCTAATCCCTGACATATATAAGAAATTATAGTATCTGAAGCAGGTGCAGCATTTGCAAAAAACTTTGTTGTATCATTTAAACATACATCAGTGCCTGTAATTTCTAATACAGGTTTTGGCCTTACTGTAATAGGATAAGCAACAGTGTCACTTCCACAATAAGACTCTGTAACTAATTGAACTGTGTAAATTCCAGGGTTAGCATACAAATGAGATATGTTTGGATATTCATTTCCACTATTAGCAATTGATATAACTTCTTTAGTAGAGGAGCAATCTCCAAAGTCCCAGTAATATCTTAGTGTATCTTCATTGGAATCAAAAGTATTTCCATCACATCCAGATGTAGAATTATTAATTAATAATGTAGAATCTCCTACACATACATCTTCAGCTGTAAATTCTGCTTGCAAAGGATCATTGACAGTTTTCCATGTGGCAATAGTAACTGAATTAGATAAACAAGCAGATGTTAACTCAGCTTTAATTTTAAATTGATCTGTTGTGCCATTTGCTGGATCATTACATCCACATGAATTGTATGGAAAATTTGCAGGAAAACCTGCAACCTGTTCATTGTTAATAAAAGGATGTGTAGTTAAATAATTTGGTAAGTCATGATAACTCCAAGTATTTGTGTCTATAACAACAGAGCCACAGCTAATTTCCCAAGAAATAGTATCTCCTGGACCCATTTCAAGGATGGCATTACTTCCATTTTCGACCCATAATAAATTAACGTTCCCAGCACATAATGGAACAATATCTGTTTGCAAACCAGCTCCTATCTGGTCACCTAAACCAACAGATGATATATTTCTAATGAAATCAACTGTACAGCCTGAAATAGAGTCATAAATAGATAATATTGCCTCAATATTTCCCGGGTTTATATTTGGGGCATCAACAGATTGAGTAATACTTGACCCGGAATAATTACTTCCTTGAATATTCCAACTATAATCAAAAGCAGAATCCGCATTAAGAACATTAAAATTTAAAGATGTACTTCCACATGGCTTAATTATATTCTGATTACTATCAATGTCTTGTATTATAATAACTGGAGGGGATATAGCATTTGAAGTAGCACTAAAACTTAAATAAGTTGTGTCATAACAATTACTTCCATCATTTACTACAACCTCAACATATGAATTTCCTGAATCTAAAACATAACTTTCCCAATCATTAATTAAAGTTTGATTTAAATAAAAATTATAATTTAGAGGATTCACAGATACATTAGTTACATTAACAAAGCTACTAAGATCAACAGTCTCCCCTTCACATAAATTATTCATTGGTAGAGAAACTACTGATAAAGAATTACTAAATAACTCAATGTTAAAGCTCTCAACTCCACATGTAGGTGATGTATTTGACTGATCAATCACTATAGTATAAGTACCAATCTGATCAAAAAGAAGATTATAATTATTGTAAAAATTTAATGGAAAAGACGGTGTTAATATATTTCCATTGGGATCAGTAATTGTCCAAAAACCACTTAATCCATTATCTGCAGTTAATTCTGTTGTATCTCCTAAAACAATGCAAGATGAATAACTAAGATTAAAGCATTGAGAATTAACTTTAAAGCAAAATACAGCGTAAAATATTAAAAACAAAAAAAATTTATTCCAACTCATTTCAATAGTTTAGTGTAAAAGGGCAGCAAATATAAATAATTAGTTCAAAATGTAAGTCAAAGGTTGTTTATTGAAGAATTAACTTTTTAAGTAACATACCACTTTCTGTTTGAATTTCTAATAAATATATAGATTTATTATAATTTGTAAGAACAAAGGAAGTACGATATAAACCTTGAAGATTATTAATTTTTTCTTCAAAAATGATCTCCCCAATAGAACTAATAATTTTTAGTTTTAAGTTCTGATTTATTAAACTAATAAAATCTAGATTAAACACATCCTTTGATGGGTTTGGGTATATGTTCAATTGATCTAAATTTAAATCTGTTGTAAATGTTGATATCCAATCGACATTAATAAAAGATGTATCAGAAACACAACCATCATCATCTGTAATAATTACCCAATAGATACCATTTTCTGATGGAGTTTCTTCATTTGAACTAGAAATTTCTCCTGTACTCCATTCATAAGAATATGGTGGATTTCCTGACAAAACAACTGCAAGGATGTTGTTTCCATTTTGAGAAAGAGATGAAACAACTTCTGAATAAACTGTTAAATTAGTTGTTATAATACTATCACAACCATTTGAGGAAATAAAGTAATCAGAATATATACCACTTTGGTTATAAATATTATTACCAACTAAAATACTATCACCAAAACAAATACTAGAGTAATTTGTAATAGAATAAATACTATCTATAATTAAATTAAGTGTTGCAACAGAATCACAACCATCAGAATTTAATGATGTATAAGTATAGTTACCACTTGAAGTATATGTTTGTCCATTCCAATTGTAACTATCACAAGCAGATACAATTACACTAGATGATGTTGGATTATTAATTAATAAATTCAAAATACTAGTCTCCGTACATCCTAATGCATTAACTCCTATTACAGTATCAATAACTGAAGAACTATACGTTTGACCATTAACTCCCCATGTATAGCTATCACATACAGTATCAATTGTTATTGCTGTGACGGGATAAGTACAGCTGCTATCACTAATTGTAGCTAAAGAATCAAAGTTACATGCATTAATATCTGTACATCCAAGGATCCAAGGAAAATGAACAGGATACCAATCTACACCAACTGACCAAGGTACAATACCAAATTCCAAAGCTCCTATATCTGGTGCAGTATTAAAAATTTGATGAGGTATAGTGGAAATAGTAATACCTGAATCTAGAAGCGATGAATTAGCCAGTGGTAAATAGTTGATGGTATCTAATTGTGTAAAGAAATTAATATTTGGATTATCATAACCATTCCAGTTATTTGAATGAATTCCAGGGATAGATGTTTGATTAGATCTATGGGCACTCATCTTTTCACTAAAGTTATTGTATATGAAAGAACTATCATTGGAATTATCCTCGTCTAAAATAATTAGGCCATTTTTTTTACTTGAAAATGTCGTATTATGACATATGTAGTGATGATTACCTTTTACCATGATTCCATTAGTTCTAACAACTATATTATGATGCATTTTTCCAAACTGACCAGCCTGTCCAGGAGATCCACCTGGTGCATCAAAACGCAATGCATATTTTGGTGTATCATGAATATAATTGTGATGAATATTTGAGTTTTCTACTGTAGCGGCAGTGCCTTGATATACTGATCCATCAGATTGTAATGATCCTGTAGCATAAACCTCATTATAAGCAAACTCAGGACTTGTTCCAGGAGCTATAAATGCTGATGCCGAAGAATGATGTATGGTATTATGTATAAATCTATTAGAATCTCCATTAATATATACTCCTACCATTAAAAAAGGAAGTTCAGAAACTGTATAGTCAATAAAGCGCATATAACAATTCTCAATTAAATTATTATTTCCATAAACTCTTAGTGCTTCACCATCAGTGTGTTCAAATAAACATTTCTTTATAACACTGTTATTTACAAAATTAGCGCTACCAGATTTTCCAAGAACTGAAACATTTGGATGCGTTAAAAAATCTTTTAACATTCTTTTTGAACAGTTAGGATGTGAAAAATTACAATTATTAATTACTACATTATTTGATGTTTTAGCTGAAAAGGTAGTAGAAAAAAAGAAAAGATTACTGATTGTAACATGACTAGAATTAGTGATATTTATTGCATAATCTTGAACTTTTCCTTTTATAATTCTACCATTTGGATTTTGTCCATTATCTGAATATAAATAAAGAATTTTTGATATTGTATCATAAAACCATTCATTTGGCTGATCTAACAACTCTAACTTTCCTTCAAAATAAAAATTGTGATGCTTATCTCTGTAAGCATTATTTGGAACAACATCATAATTAAAAAAATTATCTCCTGTATTATGAGATGTTATTTCTCTATTAAAAGTCTTAAAAGAACCTACATTCATTATTCCTATAGCACCTGTAAGATCTAATCCTGTTAATCCCAGATTATACTTAGTGGTATCAACCAATTGAAATCCGTTGTACGAACCATCAGGATATCCAGGTACAGAATCTTCTATTCCAGAAGCCCAGGTATCTAAACTATAAATTGAGGTATCTGTAAAATTAGCATTAGGCCACCGAGCCATAACCATCTCTTTATTGTCAACAAAAAGTTGCCAGATATGTCTGCTAAGTGTAGTTTGATAAATATTTCCGCTGTATTGACTCCAATTGGAAGTGATTTGATGTGTTCCTTCAAAACAAACATACTCATTGTTATAAGGGGTAATTACAATATTATTTTTACCATCAATAATAATTTCTTCATGATATACACCAGATCGTATAAAGCATGTATCACCTGAATTCATTAAACTAAGGGCTTTGTTAACAGTGTTGAAAGGAGAGTTAATAGTACCCGTATTCAAGAAATCATTTCCACCATCTGTGTCTAAAGCAACATAATAATTAGTTTGTGAAAATAAAAATAGAGGGGAAAAAAGATATAGAAACAGTATATTTTTCATCTTATAATAATTATTAATTAAAAATTAAATCACAAAAATATTTTGCATTGTTAAGTGACTTATTATCAAGGTTTAAATTAAAATAATTTATAATATTTTCTGTATCAATATTACCAACTAATTCATCCTTAGCCATTGGACAGCCACCATATCCCCTAAGTGTTCCATCAAATCTTCTGCAACCACTTTTATATGCTGCATCAATTTTTTCTTTCCATTTATCTTTTGTAGAGTGAAAATGTGCACCAAACTCAATTTGAGGATACTTTTTTATTAAATTATCAAAAACAGAAGAAATAACAGAAGGAGTAGCAACACCAATTGTATCAGACAATGCAATAATTTTAATTTCCATTGTATTTAGTAATTCAACCATATCTAGAACAATTTCGGGATGAAAATTCTCACCATATGGATTGCCAAAAGCCATAGATAAATAAACAACCAACTCTTTATCATGTAAAGCTGTTAAATCTTTTATTTTTTTTACTTCTTCAAAAGAATCTGTAATAGTTTTATTTGTATTTCTTTTCTGAAATGTTGGTGAAATAGAAAGGGGAAAGCCTAAAAAATTAATTTGACTAAATCTACATGCATCTTGTGCACCCCTAATATTTGCAGTAATAGCTAACAGTTTAGATTTTGTAGTGGATAAATCAAGTAAATTTAAAATTTCTTTAGTATCTCTGAGCTGAGGAATTGACTTTGTAGAAACAAAACTTCCAAAATCAATGGTGTCAAAACCAATATTTAGTAATTGATTTATATATTTTACTTTTAGATCAGTAGGAATAAAATCTTTAATCCCTTGCATTGCATCTCTAGGACATTCAATTATTTTCATAATCTAAAAGTGATTTATTTATACTTTTTATCAAATGGGGACCTTCATATACAAAACCTGTATATAATTGTACTAAAGTTGCTCCACATTTAATTTTTTCTAAGGCATCATTTGCTGAATGAATTCCACCTACTCCTATAATTGGAAAAGAGTTATTCGATTTTACAGATAAATATTTAATAACTTCATTAGATCTTTCTTTTAAAGGCTTGCCACTAAGACCTCCATTACCAATAGAATTCAGCTTATTCTGACTCTCTAATAGTCCATCTCTATTTATTGTTGTATTGGTTGCAACAACCCCATCTATTTTTGTAAACTTAACTATTTCTACAATATCATCTAATTGTTCATTTGTCAAATCAGGTGCAATTTTTAATAATATTGGCTTTCTTTTTGGCATAGATAAATTTATTTTTTGCAATGTATTTAGAAGTTTTGTTAAAGGCTCCTTATCTTGTAAATCGCGTAATCCAGGTGTATTAGGTGAGCTAACATTAACCACAAAATAATCTACATATGGAAATAATGCTTCAAAGCAAAGAATATAATCTTTTACAGCCTCCTCATTTTTGGTTATTTTATTTTTACCAATATTTCCACCAATGATAATATCAGTATGCTTATCTTTTAAGTTTTTCACAATACTTTTTAAGCCACTGTTATTAAAGCCCATTCTATTAATAATGGCTTGATCTGATTTAAGACGAAATAATCTAGGTTTAGGATTACCTTCTTGAGGTAAAGGTGTAACAGTACCTATTTCAATAAAGCCAAAACCAAAAGAACTTAATTCATTATATAGCTTTGCATCTTTATCAAATCCAGCTGCAAGACCAACCCTATTTTTAAATTTTAAACCAAAAACCTCAATTTCTAAATCTTTGCTATTAATACTATAAAAAAAATGCATTAATGTAGAAAAACCAGGGATTTTTGATAAATATTTTATACAGCTAAAACTAAAATGATGAATTAACTCTGGTTTAAATAAAAACAAAATAGATCTAATTAGCTTGTACATACTAATTTTTAGACAAAAGTAATAATATTGAGTTATAATAGGTTAGTTAAATCATCAGATTATTAAGAAGATTTAATAATCTTATTTTGAAGTTCATCAAAAGTGTTGTCATTATAAAAAACTACAACTTTTGATAATTTTCTATCAGAAATACCATCGACATTTTCAAGATTAATATTTCCGACACCAGTAATTAACCAATTTGCATTTATATTTGGATAAACATGTAATAATTTTTCTAAAAAATCAATACTTGGTTTATTTCGACCTGACAAAATATGTGAAATTGTAGCTCTATTAACACCAATATTCATCGCCAATTCTGAAGCTTTTTGATTATTTAAATCCAACCATTTTCTTATTCTTAAGTGCATTTTTAATAATTTACAATTGTCAACACGAGTTTATAAAACAAATATATAAAATCTTATTATAATGAGTGTTTAATACAATAAAAAGAGTCTATTTATTATTTATATAATCTTTATAAAAAATTGAAAAAAAATATTTTAAATTTAATTATAAAAAATCATAAGGAAGTTTGGAAAAAAAAAAAAAAATATAGCTAAAAATTGTTTACAGAAG
>Ga0160422_10002790_pt1 | contig 10898 bp, 7 predicted proteins | sample Fk160mmetaG_FD_108192 | JGI IMG/M metagenome (GOLD analysis project Ga0160422, IMG submission 108192) | Marine microbial communities from the Central Pacific Ocean - Fk160115 60m metaG | ecosystem: Environmental > Aquatic > Marine > Oceanic > Photic zone | place: The Central Pacific Ocean... | reverse complement strand
GGGGAGGTCCTTGTCTTTGCAAGGGGCGGATCCCCTCCTCTCGCCAGCCCCGGGATTTGCTGCCGTTGACAAGTCTGCGTCGTCCGAAACGAGAACTTCCGGCTCATCTGGCGAGTCAGGACCCGAAAAATCAGACACTTCTCCCGCCTCAATCCACTCCCCTTGCTCACCCCAGGCCACAAGATCGGTTGATGAGATTTCCCCTGTGATGATCATGCTGCGAAGGCGATCCCCATTGATCGGGCCTTCTCGCTCATTCCCTTTCGAAATATACCAAGCCATGATGCAGGGCTATTTCACCTCATCCTTCGCCTCCCGTAAACGAGATAGCCCGTTTTTATGGACTACGAGCCGGAACGCCTCGAAAATCGAACCGGGCTCTGGGCTCCAGGCACACTCCCTGCAAAGGACTCTGTGGAACATCACGTTCAATTTCTTCAAATGGAGGCTTCTAACAAGAGCTTATTCAGAGTAAGGCCTCCCTCCCCTTACACACAGAAATATGAGGCTTCACCCTTACCTCCTCTTCACCGCTCTTTCACTCGGCCTTTTCCTATCCTCGTCGGCACCGGGAGAAACACCCGCCGAGACAAGTTCTAACCACAAAAATTCTTCAGAGAATTCTACCCCTCTCGCCAAAACTGAAGCTCATGAAGATGAATCGCAACCGTCCGGCAGAAAGAAGCGCAAAAAGAAACATCCTCAAAAGAAACCTATCGCTCCTCAGGATTACGCCCAGTGGGAGAACCTGAACATGGGGAATCGGACGATGTCGCATGACGGCCAATGGCTCACTTTCGATATCAGGAGAGTCGATGGGAAGAGTTCACTTCATCTTCACAAGATAAAGAACGGTAAGAGTGAGGAGCAGCAGGTTTTTTCGCAGGGAGAGCGCCCTGTATTCTCCAACGACAGCAAATGGCTGTCCGTCACCATGGGCAAGACCCCCGAGGAGAAGAAAAAAGCGAAGGACTCCAAGAGGCCTGCCACAGCTGGTGCTACCATCCATCTTCGCTCTCTCCACGATGGAGAGACCACGGAATTCAAAAGCGTAGGATCGCTCGCCTTCAGCTTTGACAGCCGCTTCGCAGCTATCGAAGTCATTGGGGAATCCGCGGCCCCTCGACCCGGCACGCCTCCCTCGCCTCCCGCCCGGGCCTTGCTCGTTCGTCATCTCGCAACCGGAAAAGACACTACCTTCGGCAACGTCACAAAATTTGCGTGGAGCAAGAAGGGCTCTCTCCTCGCCCTAGCAGTCGATTCACCCAGCATCAGTAACGCTCTGCAGCTCTTCGACCCAGCAAGCGAAACTCTTCGCACTCTTGAGGCCAGCGATCAAGATTACGCTGGCCTCCTCTGGCGCAAGGATTCCTTTGACCTTGCCGCAGCCCGGCAGATGAAGTTCGGCGACAAGGAAGACATCTCCCACACTTTGCTTACGTTCCGTAAACTGAATAACCCTGACGACCCCGACGGTGATCGGGCTATTTACGACCACAGTAAAGACTCTTCCTTCTCTCCAGAACACTACCTCACAGCCAGCCTGAACTGGGACAAGGAGGGCAGGGCACTCCATTGTTCACTTAAGAAATGGGAGAACAAACCCAAGGACTTTCCCTCGCCCACCAAGAAGAATACGAAAAAGCAGGGGGCCGGGAAGAAGGGCAACAACCATAATCACACTGACAAGGAAACTACTCCGGAGGTCCAAGAAGATCAGAAGAATTCATCCACCGGCAGGAAGAATGGGGAAAACCCGGACACCGTGAGCGAGTCGGAGTCCCCTCCAAAGACACTCCGGGAAACCCTGACTACTCCCTCAAACGTTGAGGTCTGGCATTCAAAGGATGTGACCATTATGCCTCGACAAAAAAAGGAGGCATCAACCCGTAAAAATCCCGCGCGCAAGGCAGTCTGGTGGCTGAAAGAAAACAAACTGATTCAACTCGAGAGTGAGCTCACGGAACGGGTCTCCATCATGAAAGATGGCCTCCGGGCCATTGGAATGGATTCCTCTCCCCACGAACGGGCCGCTATGTTCGGGCCACGCCTGCACGACGTCTACTCCATCAACACCCGAAGCGGAAAACGCAATCGTATCCTGAAGGCCGTCAAGTTCACCCTCTCGACAAGCCCCGATGGACGCTTCCTTCTGTTCGTGCGTGGAGGACACATCTGGAGCCATGATCTCAGAACCGGAAAACAGAACAATATCACCTCCAGATTGAAGACCTCCTTTACCGACGAACAGGACGATACCCTCGCCGAAGAGAAACGGCCTTTCAGCAACGGAATCTGGCTCACCGACAGCTCAGGCGTCCTCCTCTACGATCGTTACGACATCTGGCTCATTGACCCCCGGGGCGAACGTGCCCGCAAACTGACCGACGGCCGCAGGAAAAAACTTCGCCACCGTATTTCTCAGGCAAGTTACCGCGAAGAGAATCAGGGACATATTGCTCGAGGAGATCGTATCTATGTTGGCCTCTTCGGGGAGCGGACGAAGCAATCCGGTTACGGAAGCCTGATTCTCCCAACCCGGAAAGCTCCCGGGTCCGACTGGGAGACCCACCTTCTCGACGACGCGCTTATGCTGTTCCTCACTCGAGCCCGAGATGCCGACATTCTCACCTTTACGCGGGAGCGGAGCGACCAGTCTCGCGACCTGTACCTCACCGGACCCGCTATGGAGGATTCGCACAAGGTCACCGAAACAAATACCTTCCAGAAAAACTACCGGTGGGGACGTTCGGAACTCATCAACTTTGAGAACAAGCAGGGTATTCCTCTGCAGGGAATGCTCACCTACCCTGCCGGATACAGGAAAGGAAAGAAATACCCCATGATCGTCTATATCTATGAGAAGCGCTCACAGGACCTTCACCGCTACTACACCCCGAGCGAGAAAAACCCCTACAATCCCTGTGTCTTTTCCGCGGAGGGCTATTTCGTGTTCCAACCCGACATCGTCTATCAACCCCAGAAGCCCGGGATCTCAGCCGTGGACTGCGTGGTTCCAGCAGTCGAAAAGGTTCTCGAGACAGGAATGATTGATTCCCGGAGAGTAGGCCTGATGGGTCATTCCTGGGGCGCCTACCAGACCTCCTTCATCGTCACCCGGACCGACCTCTTCTCCGCCGCGGTAGCTGGGGCACCCCTCACTGACTTGATGAGCATGTCCGTAAGTGTTTACTGGAACTCTGGCGGCACCAATGCACGCATCTTCGCCCAATCGCAAGGACGCATGAACAAGCCCTTCTGGCAAGATGCAGAAAACTACGCTCGCAATTCTCCCATTCACGGACTGGATACCCTCAATACCCCCCTCCTCATCGCTTTCGGGGACAAGGATGGGGCTGTTGACTGGGACCAGGGTATCGAGATGTACAATGCCGCCCGTTGGGCCGGGAAGGACGATGTCGTCCTCCTCGTTTATCCGGGTGAGAATCACGGCCTGCGCAAGGAGGAGAACATGGTCGACTATCACTACCGCGTCAGGGAGTGGATGGCGCACTTCCTCAAGAACGAAACCGGCAGGAAGTGGATCACCGAGGGCAAATCGTTCCTGGAGCGCGAAAAGGAAAAGGAAGAGCTAAAGAAAAAGAACAATTCGAAACCTGCCCCTGGCAAAACGCCAGCGGAAGGAGGAAAGTAACCCCGATCCGGGACATTGCCATGCAGGAAGACGAGGCCCGGAATCTCCCTTGAGCAATCAGCGGCTTCCTCGTAAACTTGAATCCATGGACTCTTCCGTAGTCGTCTACCGTAGAACGGACAGGTCATGGATGTTCTCCTTCTGGACGCTGTTCATGGCAGGCCTGTCCTTCTTCTTCATTACCACGGGGCACTGGTTGCAGACCGCCTTTCTCCTGCCATGGCCCATTCTGTTCGAATGTTTCTGGAATCCGCTGACGGTCTCGGTAACGAGAGAGAACCCGGAGGCGCGGCTTGGACTCGGCATCCTGAAAAAAAAGATCTCCCTCGCTGAAATTAAAAGCGTCATGGCAATCGACATTCCCCTCACTAACCGGAGGCAACTCTGGCTTTGCGGGAAAGGCAGGGCCCTGCAGATCATCACCCGGGATGACGAGGTGCTTCAGTTCGGCAGTTCCGACCCGGAGACGCTGGTCTCCTTTCTCGAGAAGTGAAATACCTTTTAGGAGAGAGGATGGGACAGCTCCAACCCAGCACACGCGTGCTTCGATCGAAGCCTCTGCCTTCAGTCAAAGAGGCCGGGTTCCTCTCCCGCAAGTTGCTCCTGCTCCAGGTAGCCTCCATCGGAAGGCAGGTCGTCGCCTTCCGCAGCAGCCACCGCAAGGAAATCGCAACGTTCGTTTTCGACATGGCCCGCATGGCCTTTGACCCAATGCCAGTGCAGTTCATGCGGCCCACATGCGGCATCGAGACGTTTCCATAGGTCCACATTCCGCAGCCGCTGCCCCGGACCCCGTCTCCAGCCAAGCTCTTTCCATTTTCTGAGCCATCCACACGTCATGGCATTGATGAGATATTTAGAGTCCGAGCAAAGATGCACGCGACAGGGCTCTTTAAGGCCTTCCAGTCCCGCGATGGCTGCCAATAGCTCCATCCGATTATTGGTAGTGCAGGCAAACCCTGCACTCAGCTCCCTTCGATGGTCTCCAGAGGTAAGGACCACGCCATAGCCTCCGGGCCCCGGATTCCCACGACAAGCACCGTCAGTAAATATCTCCACCCCTTTCAACACCGCACATGTTCCCCTAATCCAATCCCGAGTCGAGGAATTTGGCCGACCGCATCGACAAGAGGAAGACCAGCTGGCAGACTATGCAGGATGGCTCTGGAGGAGATCCCCCTGCAACTCGATGACAAAGCCCTTCCCTCACGGGTCGCAGCATTGATCACAGATGCGGATACGAGGCTTGATGCCCTCTTTGAATCCAATCGTAACCGCAGGGTCCCCCGCTTTCTTCCCAGCGATCCGGTTCTCTTGTACAGGGCTTTGAGAGCGCTCACAGAGCAGAATTTTCCTTTGGGGGACATCTTCTGTGAGTGGGGAAGTGGCTTCGGCCTCGGAGCCTGTCTGGCATCTCTTCTGGGCTACCGTTCCTACGGGCTGGAAATCGAGGAAGACCTTGTATCACTGGCCCGGAAACTGGCGAACGATCACTCGATCAAAGTTGAGAACCTTTGCACGAGTTACTTCCCCGAGGGTTTTGGATCCTATGCCGCTCATGGTGGCGCGGAATTAATGACCCCGGAACCCGTTTCTCACTGGGGTGAGTCCAACATGTCCGTCCCTCCTTATGAGGGCATGGATTGCGAGATCGACGAGATCGACGTCTTCTACGTTTACCCGTGGCCCGGGGAACAGGAACTCATGCACAGCCTTTTTGAGACGGTAGCAGCCGATGGGGCCATCCTAATCGCATACTACGGTGAACAGGACATTGCCGCCTACCGTAAGGCCGTAGAAGATGACTGGGACCAGTAGAGCCTCCTCATGGCTATGCGCCTTTTTAGGAGCCCCCGAAGGCTAATTACACCTTGATATCCTCCAAGGCTGGAAACTCCCGCCTCCACGCGACGAGATCAGCGTAGTCGAGCTTACAAGAGAGAACAGCTTCGGAGTCACCCGCTTCTGCCTCTATCGCACCCTGGTGGTTCAATATACGCGATCCTCCAGGATAGCGGAAACCCGGATCCGACCCCACCCGGTTCACTCCAACAACACAGGAAAGATTCTCGATTGCACGGGCTTCTAGGAGAGTTTTCCAGTGCCGCGATCGGGCAGCCGGCCAGTTAGCACTGACCGTAAAAAGATTGGCTCCCTCTCGCACACCTTTACGGAAAAGTTCCGGAAAACGAAGGTCGTAACAGATCAACGGACATACCGTGAAATCATGCCAGCGAAACATGGCCAGACCGTCGCCCGCCACATAGTTAGTCGATTCGTCGCTGTAGGAGAATGTGTAGTTTTTCTGGTAAAGGGCAACTGGTCGACCCGAGGGATCGTAAACGGCCACTTCGTTGCGGCCCAGCGAAGATCCTGGGTCCTTACTTACGAGACCACCGACCACATGGCTCTCATACTGCCATGCAAGGGACGAAAGGAATTTCTCGGTCTCACTTGCAGTCGCCTCTGCCACCCGGGCGACATTCATGCTGAATCCCGTAGAAAACATCTCCGGGAGAACGATCAGCGACCCTGGTGACACTGCTGCTCCAGTGAGCAGGCGGCGGACAATATCAAAATTGGCCTCCCGATTTTCCCAAGCGATATCATATTGGAGGGCTACGACGTGCATATCAATATTGAGGCCTTATTTTGGATGACTCTTTCTATACCTCAGCTCGCTTGATTGTGCAAAATCACACCAGCCTCATTTCGCGAGTCGAACGCGGGGTTTACGGGCTTGTTGCTGGCCGCAGGAAATTTAGCCTGCGCCTCTGCCAAAAGAGAACCGCGCCCCTGTTCAGGGCGCGGTTCCTAAAGAATTGACCTTGAGGTCGCTGACTATGCGACCATGTCTTTCAGATTCTTAAGAGGCCGGACCTTGACGACCCTCCGGGCCGGCTTGGCTGCGACTTCCATCATCTCACCGGGCTTGAATGGATTAGCACGAGTTGTCGCTTCTGTTGCCGGCTTGTCTTGCACAACGATCTTGCAGAGACCGGGAATCGTGAACTGTCCTGGGCCTCCCCGGCTCACACCCTTGTTGATCTCAGCGCCTAGTGCATCAAGCACTGACGCGATTTGCTTACGATTGAAGCCGGTTGCCTCGGCCATGTTGTTAAGGATTTCTGTCTTGGTTGCTGCTTTCTGGGCCATGAATTTTGGTTCTTTATTGGTTAGGTTCGAATGAAACTTCGGTCTTCAACCCATAAATTTAAGAGGTTTCCGTCAAGCATTTCGCCTCAAACGGGAAGAATAATTTTTTATGCACCCAGTCGGGCAAGCAGTCCTCCCCCACTCATAAGGAGCTCTCAGCCATCATGGCCGAGCGCCCGAGGACTTTAGAGGAGGTCCTCAGGGCGAGGAGCTCCCACCCTCACACGTTTTCCTCCTGTATCCCGCATAAGAGGCCAGGAGCTGTCCACAATGTCGGCAGAAACTCGCCTTAAAGCCCGTTAAAGCTTAAAAAGAAGGGGTTTTAAAGTAGGTGCGGCTCAGCAAATCTCTCGCCCGCTTTCCCCCGCTGATCGGGCCAACGCACGCATTTTACCTTATTTTTAGGCCTTCTTACGATCCTCAGCTCTCAAAATCCGACGGGATGATCCCCGCTCGTGAGATACATCGCGTGTCCCAAAATGATTTTAAAATTTTTCCACGGTGCCCAGCGTGGAGGGCCAGAAAAAATACCAGCGAAGAGCATGTCTGGACCCTTGGAGGTCAACAACTAGCCCCATTTGCAAGTTTTACCGGCTGCAGGCACACAGTTCGTTCTCCCTCAAAACCTGACAGCCAGAGCACTGACGACCTGCAGGTCATGCCGGCCGCTTTTATTCGCCGGATCAGTGTCATAGGTGCTCCGCCCTAATAACTGAAGGCTCAGCCTTTCCGACAGAGCGTGCTCGACCCTGAGTTCAGAAGTAAAGATCTGGCTTTTGAAATCGGCTGCTTTGCTCAACCACGAGAGTTCTCCCACCAGCTGAGTCCTTTCTCCCAGCTTGTGTTCGGCCTTCACCGCTGCATAAGTCGCTAAAAAAGCCCTCTCCCGCCCACCTTTCTGTTCTGCCACAACAGAGGGCCCCCCTTCGAGTGAAAGTTCGCCCCTTTCTGTCTCAAACACCACCCACCCCAAATATGGGGCGAAAGCCAAACGCCAGTCTAGTCCTGCAAGGGCATCATAATCACAATCCAACCTCATTCCTCCAAAGTTCTCCTTCCCCAGAGTCTGCTGATAATGCAAATCACCAGACAGGCTCTCTGCACTCATAGTCCCGCCCTGCTGACCGTAGACACCAAAGATGCCGGCCACTAATTCATTGTCTATCCAGTCCCTCCTCAACCTGAGTCCACTGCTGATAGAGCGAGCATCACTATTGCCCTTGGAAATGCTTCCACCTAACAGCGCAGTAAACGCCCAATCATCAGATCGCGATTCCAGCTTCTTCGAGCCAGAAACAAGGCCTCCTTCACTGTGATCTGCTGGATGAAGATTATAGCCGAAGCCCGCTGTCAGGAGAAGGTCTTCACTCACGGTCTGATCCGACTCTCCATGGAAAACTGCTTTACCAGCGATTCGTAATGACCAGCTTCCGCCCAGCTTGGATTCCAAACCTGCATCAGCCTTCACGCTGTAGTTCTCAAGATCACCCGCCTCAAGAATAGCTGTGAGTGATTGAAAAAAGTGCAGTCGCTTCGTCAACTGAATGTCAAGATGCTCATGGAGGCGCACCGAACTGAACCCACGGGTAACTGATGCACGTTCTTCCCACGTAAGACCTGGTCCTACTTCCAGATCGAGCTCAAGATTCTCCTGATCGAAGGCTCGCCATCCAATGACTGGAGAGACTATCGCTCTCCAATCGATCCGGGCGAGCTGATCGTGAAGAATCTCACCACTAAGGCCGGCGTAGACACGACTCGTCCGCCCCCGGTTCAGCTGCAAAGAGCTTTCCAACCGCTCACCGGAGCTTACTCCGCTATCCCTGCCATAGAGCAAAGAAGCCGCAGCTTCCATCTGCCAATCTCCCAGACTACGGGAAACTTCGAGTTCCGTAGTTCCCCGAAGAGATTCCCCATTCCCTCTGCTTAGCGTAATGCCGGCATTTCCCTTTCCTTCCCACCCTCCCCAAGGGTCCTCCCCGAGGCTCACAGAAGCGCTCAAAAGCACCCCGGTCCCAATAATCTGTATCGCCCGCACACTGCCTCCTTTAGATGGAGCCTTCTTCCCGGTCAAGAGACACACCGAACGGCTATGAAGACTTTACCTCACGCAATCGAGAGATTTAGCCTACGAGACCCGCAGACGGCACCTACAATTGGCTTGGTAGGAATGGGAAATTCATGTTCGTATTAACACCGTGATCCTGAATCGCCTTCTTGCGCTGCTAATCCCTCTCGCAATATCGCCGCTGACCCATGCGGAGGACCAACCAGAGCCGACCGGTGACGACAAACCAAAGGCAGGGCACTCACATCAGGGAGAAGCATTTAACCAGGGCCCCCGACACTCGGCTCTCCCGATCGAGGGGACAGGTAAGATCTCTTTCGTAATTCAATGCTCTTGGGAAAAAGGGCAACAATTTTTCAATCAGGGAATCGGACAGCTGCACGGCTTCTGGTATTATGAGGCCGAGCGAACGTTTCGTCAGATTGCCGCGAAGGATCCCGACTGCGCCATGGCCTACTGGGGAATGGCCATGGCCAACTGGGAAAATGAAAAGCGGGCCAAGGCTTTCATAAAAAAAGCCTCTGAACTTCAGGAGAAAGCCACCGAACAGAACCAGCGCTACATCCAGGCGCAAGCCAACTACCTCGACGGCGAGCCCAAGGACGCAAAGAAGCGTAAACAGGAGCTGATCGACGATCTTGAGGGCATTATTCAGGATTACCCCACAGACATCGAAGCCCGTGCTTTCCTATGTGTGCGCCTCTGGCAATTCGGACGCAGCGGCCTACCGATTCATAGCCATCAGGCAGTCGACGCCATTCTCCAGCAGATCTTTGCTGTCAACCCGATGCACCCAGCACACCATTATCGGATCCACCTCTGGGACGGCAAGAAGGCCAAGGTCGCTCTCGATTCCGCTGCCAAGCTCGGGCATACCGCTCCGGGAATCGCCCACATGTGGCACATGCCCGGCCATATTTACTCCAAACTCAAGCGGTGGGATGACTCTGCCTTTGCCCAGGAGGCGTCCGCGAGGACTGACCATAACTACATGATCACGCGCCGGGTCCTCCCCGATCGCATTCATAACTACGCTCACAACAACGAATGGTTGTGCCGTAACTGGATGACACTGGGGCGGGCGCATGATGCTCTGAGCATGGCGCAAAGCCTTATCGCCAATCCGAGGCATCCGAAGCTCAACACTCTCAGCCGAGGTGGGCGCAGCGCGAGTTATGGCCGAAGTAGAATCTTTGAGGTCCTCAGGCGTTATGAACTCTGGGACGAGACACTGCAACTTGCAGACACCCCCTACCTTGCACCGACACCCAAGCGTGAAGAACAACTCAAACGCCTCCGCCTTCTTGGACAGGCCCACCTCGGCAAAAAATCGCTTGAGGGACTCCGATCCGTGGACGCGGAACTCGCCACCCTTCTGAATACCGCTCAGGAAGAAGGCGAAAAGGCAGAGACTGAGGCCCGGGAGAAGGCTGCCAAGGAGGAGAAAAACGAAAAAGATACCGAAAAGCTTGTTAAGGAAGCCACCAAAAAGCCCCAAGAGTGGATCAAGAAAGTGGAGAAGGCCCGGCAAGCGATCGTCTGCTTCTCCGCCTTACTCGAAAACAATCTGGATGAAGCCAAAAAGCACCTTGGGGCTGTTGAGGATGATAAATACAACCTCGCCAAGCTCCACCTCCGGGCTGGTGACAAGGACAAAGCCCTTACAATGAGTGAGGAGGCCCTGAAGCCCGGCGACAACCGAGTCCTGCCACTTCTCGCCCGTATCGAAATCCTGCACGCCACCGGGAAGGAGGAGCAAACACGCGAAGCCTTTGAACTACTGAAGCCTATTTCCGCGTACCTCGACCCAAAGGCTCCTCCGGTCGCAAGGGTAATGGCTATCGCCGGGGAGCTCGATCTCGGTGAGTGGCAGTCACAGCCTGTGCTCCGTGATGACATTGGTGTACGGCCTTCACTGGACTCTCTTGGGCCAGTGGCTTGGACGCCACCCACAGCCTACGATTTCACTCTGCCAGATGGCACGGGCGGCACGATCTCACGCAAGGATTATGCGGGAAG
>Ga0160422_10002788_pt1 | contig 10900 bp, 7 predicted proteins | sample Fk160mmetaG_FD_108192 | JGI IMG/M metagenome (GOLD analysis project Ga0160422, IMG submission 108192) | Marine microbial communities from the Central Pacific Ocean - Fk160115 60m metaG | ecosystem: Environmental > Aquatic > Marine > Oceanic > Photic zone | place: The Central Pacific Ocean... | reverse complement strand
GGATAAATAGATCATAGACATATTTTGTACATAAGCGATGCCACTTAATAAGTTAGAGAATTTTATAAAGAACACTGAGGGTAGGATTCTCTATGTAAATCCAAATGACTTGGATGCAACAGATAGTATATCAAATCAGGGAAACTCTTTAGCACAACCGTTTAAAACGATTCAAAGGGCTTTACTGGAGTCTGCTAGATTTTCATATGTAGAAGGAAATAATAACGATTTAATTGAGAAGACAACAATATTACTATTTCCCGGAGATCATGTTATTGATAACAGACCCGGATTTGGTATTAAAGAGGTAGGTGGTGTTGCAAGAGCAGTCGCTCCTGATGGGTCAGGGTCGAACGGTGCACAGACAGATGCAATTGAAACATTATCTTTAAATTTGACATCTAACTTTGATTTAACACAAGAGGATAATATACTTTACAAATTTAATAGTATCAATGGTGGTGTTGTTGTACCTCGTGGTACATCTATAGTTGGACTTGACCTTAGAAAAACAAAAGTAAAACCAAAATATGTTCCAAATCCATTTGATGATTCTGTTGATAGATCTGCTATCTTTAGAATTACTGGTACTTGCTATTTTTGGCAGTTCTCCATATTTGACGGAGATGAATCAGGTGTAGTATTTACTGATAGTTCAGACTTTAGTGTTACAAATCGCTCTAAACCAACATTTTCTCATCATAAACTTACATGTTTTGAATATGCTGATGGTGTAAACATAGATGATCGATTTAATTTAACTGATTTAGGGATATATTACAGTAAATTATCCAATGCATTTAATAAAACTGCAAGATTTATTGATACTACCGATAGATTCCCTTCTAGCACAACAGGATTCTCACCACAAAGACCTGAATTTGAAATAGTTGGTGCATTTGGATCAGATCCAATTAATATTGCATCTATTCAATCTGGTGATGGAACGACTCCTACATCAATTATCACAGTCACAACTGCAGCAGATCATACACTAACAACTGGTACACCAATTAAAGTTAAAGGTGTTGATGATTTGAGATATAATTTATCCACAAAAGTTCAAAATGTAACAGGATTACGAACATTTACATATCTACTACCATTTGTACCTGATGATTTAGCAGCATCACCAAGCACATCTGCTGGTACAATAACAATTGAAACTGATACAGTTTCCGGTGCATCACCTTATATCTTCAATATATCTCTTCGTTCTGTTTATGGAATGAACGGTATGCATGCTGACGGTGACAAGGCAACTGGTTTCAAATCAATGGTTGTCGCTCAGTTCACTGCGATTTCACTTCAGAAAGATGATCGTTGTTTTGTGAAATATGATCAAGTTTCTAGAACTTATAAAGGAATTAATTTACCAACAACACCATCAACTGGTAGTGAGTTAGCAACTTTATCTTCATCTCAAGACCCAACGAAGGTTTATCACTTAGATTCAGACGCTGTTTATCGAAAAGGTAGTGAAACATTCCACATCAAACTATCGAATGATGCGATTATGCAGATCGTATCTGTCTTTGCGATTGGTTTTAACAAACACTTCACTGCAGAAACTGGTGCGGACGCATCAATTACAAACTCTAACTCTAACTTTGGTCAGTTTGCGATCGCATGTGATTCATTTAAAAAGGATGCGTTTGGAAAAGATGATGCAGCATACATCACTCAAATCATTACACCAAAAGAAATTACATCAACTCAAACAAATGTAGATTGGCAAAGAATCGATGTTGGTAAAACAAAAAGTGTAGGAATTACAAGTCATCTGTATCTGTTTGGGTTTGATACTTTAGATAATGTTCCACCAACTGTAATTCAAGGTTATCGTGTTGGTGCTGCATCAAGTGATAAATTGTTTGTTGATTTCACAAATGCAAACGTAGGAACCGGTGTGCGAGAAGCAACAATCCGCATGATGGACGTTGCTGTAGGATCAGGAACTACGGGTAATGACTCTAGTGTAAAACTATACAAAGTTACATCTGGCCCAACTAATAATACATTCACAATAGGTGAACATAAATTAATAACTGGTGAAAAGGTAAGAATTATAAGTGACTCTGGTGATTTACCAGAAAATTTGACAGAAAATACAGTTTATTTTGCAATAGTCGTAGCAGGATCACCAAGTAATCAAATAAAATTAGCATCATCAAAAACAAATGCTGATAATAACGTCCCATTAATTGTATATGGTGGAACAAAACTTAAAATAGAAAGTCGTGTTTCAGATAAGGCCGCTGGTGATGTAGGATCACCACTACAATTTGACGTTACTAACTCAAATTGGTTCCTAAAAACAAATAGTAATAGTGAAATATTCCAAACAATTAATACGCAGGGGACTTCAGGATTAGGTGCAAACACACCCGTATCATTCATACAAAGAACTCCTGATGAAAGATCACTGGATGAGAAAATCTACAAGATCAGAGTAGTTGTACCTAAAGAAAGCGATAACGCAAAAAATCCAGAGGAAGGATTTATATTACAAGAATCAAGCACAACTGGTATTCGATCTGATTTATCTGTAACTTTACAGAATATTGATGGTAATGACTATGATTACAAGAGAAATTATAGATTTATTAGCACTTGTTCTGAAGCATCTGATATTGTAACAATGGTATCAGTTGCACCTCATGATTTAAAAGTGGGCGAAAGAATATTTGTCAGAAACTGCACTGATGATGATGCAAATGGAACATCAACAGGAGTATTCGATAAAGGTTATAATGGATCATTTACTGTTGCATCGATTATAGATGACAAAACTTTCACATATAACGCTCAAGACACTAACGGAGTTGTTCACTCAATTGGTAACTTTACAAGTGTTGTTACCACAGATGCATCAAGAACAACCACTCTCCCAAGATTTGAAAGGAATGACTTGAAGAGTAATTTCTATATCTACCGAAATGAAACAATCAGTCCATATATAAAGGACACTCAAGATGGTATCTATCATCTATTTGTTCTTCATGCTGATAATGCAATCAGTGAAGAGTTTACTGATCTAAAATTTGGACAAAATGTTGTCGATTTATATCCACAATTAGATCGAGATAATAATCATTCAAACCCACCAGCATCTGTATCATTTGCAAAGAGAGCACCTATAGGTGATGTTGCAACAGATGATTTAAGAAAGAGTATCACCAGAGAAACAACTGATAAACTCATCAAAGATGTTGGTTATGGTAGAAGAGTCACAGGTGTAACAACTTTCTTCTCTGGTGGTAACGTAGGTCTTGCCACGATCACATTTGATAGACCTCATGGATATGGTGCTGTTAAGTATAGAAACTCAATTAGTGTTGCTGGTGCAAACCTTACAAACGGAACATTTCATGGTATAAAATTATTCAACTCTGACGGATCAACATGGGATGGTGCAAGAGCATCTGTTGTAATCGCTGGTGGACAAGTTGGTGTAGTTACAATCACTGAGGGTGGATCTGGATATGGTGCAGAAACTCTTGTAATTGATAGACAATTTATCGGTGGTAACTCCGCAACTGCTGCACAAATAACAGTCACAAATGCACATGGTTCATCTGGTATCTCAACAAACATAGGTGACGTTGTTCAACTTACAGGTATTGGTACTGCAACCGATGGATTATATCGAATCGCAACTATACCTTCTACTACACAAATATCAGTCGCACTGACTGCAACTTCACCAAGACCGCAAATTGATCAGTATGCTATCAACGTAGGGCCATCTGCTGAAATAGCGAGCGAATCATTCTCTGTAGACACAACTACATTTACTACAGTTCTTGGACATGGTTTGATAAGTGGTCAAAAGTTCAAGGTGCTTGATGCTAATAATCAAGATTTAGGATCATACTTTGTTAAGACGAAAATATCTGCGACACAGTTCACTGCTGTTACAACTGTTGATCTTGGCACTCCAAAATTCATTCTTCCAGACGGAGTTGCATCAGCGACACCTTTGTCTGATAAGGAAAATGAAAATGTAGGTTCAAGAGGATTGAGTTTCTATGATGGAGATTATTTCTTCTTAGGAGCAAACGCAACTAACTCCACAATAATTACTGTATCATTACCAAATAATGGTAATAATGATGCTGCTGCGATTAGATCAAGATTCCCAATTGGATCTTATCTACAGGCTGGCGACGAGATTATGAGAGTCAAGAGCACTTCTGTATCTGGTTCAGGTCAAATTAACGTAATTAGATCAGCACTCGGAACTCCACAACAAAATCATTTGTCAGGTGATATTGTTAGAAAGATCACACCAAAAGCGATTGAACTTCGTAGACCATCTATTATTCGTGCTTCTGGACATACATTTGAATATCTTGGATTCGGGCCCGGTAACTACTCAACTGCATTACCACAAGTACAGGTCAGAACTTTATCAGAACGTGAAGAGTTCTTAGTACAGTCACAAGAAAGATCATGTGGTACTGTTGTTTACACTGGTATGAACAACAGAGGTGACTTCTTTATTGGTAACAAGAGAGTTAGTTCTGCAACTGGTCAGGAAAGAACATTTGACGCTCCTATATCAACAGTCACAGGTGAAGATCCATCAAGACTTTCCGTTATATTTGATGAAGTAATCATCAAAGAAAGATTAGTTGTTGAGGGTGGTAAGTCTAACACAATTCTCACACAGTTTGATGGCCCTGTTACATTTAATAAGTTAGTCAAGGTTAATGAGGATTTAACTGTCAACGGTATTATGAAATTAAATAATACCTTTGAGATTACTAACACTACTCAATCAACAAGTAAGGATACAGGATGTCTTGTTCTTGAGGGTGGACTTGGTGTTGAGAAGAATCTTAATGTCGGTGAACAATTCAACGCATTTGGTGATTCCACAATTGGAAGTCTTGGTATCACAACTAATTTCCAAGTCTCAGGAATATCAACCTTCCAATCAGAGGTCAACTTTAGTGGTGGAATTGATGTTGGTAATATTGACATTGGTGTTGCAAATGCAAACACGATTGATACAGATAGTGGTGATCTAGTTTTAGATGCTGCCTCTGGTCAAGTCGTTCAGGTAAACACAAACTTATCTGTTAATGGAACCATCTCTGGTAATCAATTAGATATTGATAATATTAGAATAGATGGAAACAATATTACTAATACAGGTACTAATCAAGATTTAAATATATCTGCAAATGGTTCAGGAAGAGTCGATATTAATGATACCTTAGAAGTTGATGCATTAAGATTCTCTAGTGCAAGTGAAATTTATACGAGTGTTGATACAGACCTATCATCAGTATCTTCCAATCATGACACTCTTGTATCTGCAAAAGCAGTTAAAGCGACTATTGACAATATCGATACAACACTCACTATCGCTGCTGATTCTGGATCAAATGATAATGTTACAGTTGGAACTGACATATTAACATTTGAAGGAACTACAAATGAAATTGAGACAACAGTATCTAATAATAAAATAACAATTGGATTACCAAATAATGTAACTATTGATCAAAACTTAACAGTCAATGGAAGCACGACTCTTGGTGATAACACATCTGATACGATTACTGTAACTGGTAGATTTGGTAGTTCGTTAGCTCCGGCTGATGATGATCAACATGACTTAGGTACTACTACTAAGCAATGGCGTAACTTATTTATAGACGGAACTGCAAACATTGACTCCTTATCCGCTGATACTGCTGATATCAATGGGGGAACAATTGACAATGCTGCGATTGGTGGTAACTCAAGATCTACAGGTGCATTTACTAGAGTTGATGCTGACAATATAAGACTTGATGCTAATACAATTACAACGACATCTGGTGATTTGACTATCGAAGCAGCAGGTGGAGACATCATTATTAATGATAACGTTGATCTAAACGGAACTCTTGATCTTGATGGTTCATTTACTGCTGACAATGTAAGAATCAATGGTAATAAGATTGATACTACATCTGGTGATCTTGTTCTTGATTCTACATCAAATTCAGTAGAAATCAATGCTCATATTGATCATAATGGTGATTTGAATACATCTGGTGATTTGGTGTGTGGTGGGTCTGGTTCATTTTCAAATGATGTTACAGCATTTACCTCTGATATTAGGTTAAAAACTGATATTGAACCAATTCAAAATGCACTTGATAAAGTGCAAAGTTTAAATGGATTTACTTATAAACATAATGAAATAGCAGGGGAACTAGGTCTTAATACAGAAATTAGATATGCTGGTGTATCTGCACAAGACTTACAAGAAGTTCTACCTGAAGCAGTGAAAAACGCTCCAGCAAGTGATGAATATTTAACAGTTCAGTATGAGAAAGTCGTACCACTTTTAATTGAAGCGATCAAAGAACTAAAAACAGAAATCGAAGAACTTAAAAAATGACACTACCATCATCAGGATCAATAAGTATGAGTCAAATAGCCAATGAATTTGGTTATACTAGCGGCTCTCAAACTAAATTAGGAGACTACCGCACACTGGCAAATGGATCTAATTATCCACAATCAATAGGTCAATTATCTTTTAGTTCAATAGATGGTGGAGGTTCTGTTGGAACTAATAATAGTCAAATAAAAATGAGTCAATTTAGAGGGACACAACTTCAACAGGTTGTGAATTTTTGGTCATCAGGTGCTGGTGGAAATAGATTAAACGCGAAGTCTAGATATAATAGCAATGGAATGATTGGAGGTAATAATCAGGTTGCGGTTGTTGGTGGTTATCGAACAAGACCATCTAATTCAAGTGGTACAAAGGTACACATACATGTGAATCAACAAATTGGTTCTGAAAAGTCTGATCCTGATCATTGCGCATTGAGAACAGGATCTTGGGATGGCAGCACTACTTTACAAGTTGATGTTGGTGGTTCGGGAAGAATTTTCGGTGGTGGTGGAAATGGTGGAAATGGTGGAAATGGTAACTCAAATGGAAGTCAGGGTCAGCCCGGAACAAGTGGATTAGGTGTAGAATACAATGCTACTGTAAATGTTTCAAGTGGTGGTATAATTTCTTGTGGATTTGGTGGTGGAGGAGGAGGTGGAGGAGCCTTTGACTATGACCATAAATCTTGGAGAACTGCCTCTGGTGGAGGAGGTGGTGGAGGATGCGGAATACCACTTGGCAGTGGTGGTGGCGGTGGTTCTGGTGGATCAGGTGGATCAGCTGGAACAGGTGCTGATAGTTTAAGTGAGGCCGGTGAAGGTGGCGGTGGTGGTAATAATGGAAATGAAGCCTTTGGTGGTGGAGGAGGTGAAGGTGGTTCACCCGGTGAAGCACCAGATGCAGGTAGCAATGGTTCTGGGGGAGAAGGATCAGGTTCAGGTGGTGGAGCAGCAGGTGCAAATGGTGCTGCAATAAGAAGAACAAATAACTCAATTTCAGTATCAATCAATAATAGTGGATCAATTAACGGTGCGACAAATGCAACGACTGTGCAATAATTTAAATATATGATATAATATTGATACGAGATTTGTTTTATGGCATTTGAGACTGACTTAATAAGAAGATATAGTGGTGCTTTTACAAAAGAGGACTGTGATAAAATTATAGAGGGTATTCATTTCTTTGATAAGAATCATCTATTGTTTTATGATAAAGAGAAACTAACGAGAGAAGATCATAAAGTTATTAATATAACTCATGAGTATAATTTTTCTGCATCAAGTAGACTTGCTGACGAGATTTTTCCTAAATTAAAAATTTGTGTAGATGAATATTTGCAAGCATTTCAAGTTCTCGGACAAAGAAAATTTCTACTTCATGATATAAAATTAAAAGAGATACCCGCAGGTGGTGGATTTCATGCATGGCACTATGAAAACGGTGCGTTAGAAGTTGCGGGGAGACAGTTTGTTGTGCAGGTATATCTGAATGATGATTTTGATGGGGGTGAAACCGAATTTCTTTATCAACAAAGAAGAGAACAGGCAGTTGCAGGTGATGTTCTTATTTTTCCAGCATCATTCACACATACTCATAGAGGTAATCCACCATTAGGTGGAACTAAATATATTGCAACATCATGGGGAATAATTCAAGGTGAAAATAATTTATAAAATACATCGTTATAATCCTGAAACAAATAGAATATCTGTGAGTTTTTGTAATTTGAAATCAAGAAAACCAATTGACGAATATAAATCATATGCGGTTGATTGTGATGATCTAGATTTGTTTGATGTTGATAGTTTTTCAGAAAGTTTAGCAAATAAGAGTGGTGTGCGAAGAATTGAAAAACAAGAAAGTAAACTTGAAACAATAGAGGAAAACATACCAACTAATTTACAGGGAGATTTCAAGATAGAAGATTTAGTAGGCAAAGTGATATGCGTGAAAAGATATAATCGTAAAATTCAAATACTTCACATGAGGAGAATAGAATTATGATTCAAAAATTTATAAAAAAATGTGAGGAATTTGTTTTGTGTGGTGGGTATGGAGAAGCAAATGGAATTTTTACAGACGGATTTCCAGATAATAATGCAATCTATCACATAATAACGAAAGGTAGCGTAAAAATGGGAAGACCATTTGAATCTAATTATATTTCACTAGATGCTGACTCTAATAATTTTGTAGATGTAAAAGATTATTTGTATAGTCAAAGAGTTTATACATCATCAAGTCCATACCATATGTTTGGTTTTAATGCCATAGACCCAAAACAAAATTGGGATGGTAAAATAGTCAAAGATTCTTTTGATGGTGATGATAAGAGTTGGTTGATTTGCTTTAAAGGGAAACCAATAATTAACAATAAAGAAGTCAATCCGATGGATTATGCGAAACTAGATTTTAAACATTATGATGTGGTTCTTAATGATGCTGTTATTGGATTATTTACGAAACTATGATTACTAAATCTGATATTATTGTCTTAGAAAACTGGGCAAAATCCACTAGATTTCCTTTGAGAAGGGAAAGTATTACTTCAAAATATATGAAGTACGATCCATCTGTATGTTATATTAAGTTTGGAAAAAATAAAAAAGTATATCGAGATAAATTTATTACTAACGAAGTGAAAAATATTATAGAAGATGATAAAATTTATGGTGTTGCGTTTATAACATATCCACCAAAATTAGAGGCAAAACCACATAGAGATTTTAACTTATGGGGAAAACAATTTAGAAGAATACAACTGCCACTAAAAATTCCTTCTGGAAAAAAATGTTATATAGAATGGTTAGATACAAAAGAAAAAATATATTGGGAGCAGAGCAAAATTGAAATTTTTAATGTTGAAAAACTACATCGTGGTGCAAATGAATCAGATGAAAGTATGGAATTTTTGTATATTGATGTTGACCCTGACATCGAGGTGAAATTATGAATTATAATATATCTGCTGATGTATTTCAAGAACCTTTCCCGCACATAATTTTTTATAATTTTTATGATGAACATGAACTTAAACTAATATGGGAGGAACTAGATTTTTTTACAAAAGATGGTAAATTATTTGAAGCAAAAGACTTTGGTGGTGTAGTAGAAAAAACAAATTCAAAAGCGATCTGGTTGGATAAAATATATCCAAAACAATATCGACACATATCTAATATATTGACAGTAAATCGAAAAGTTTTTGATGAAAAAGTATTAGAAGCATTTGGTAATATACATGATTGTTGTTACATTGCAAAGTCTTGTAACTATGACACAACAAAAGTTCGATATTATCACAATGGAGATTATTATGACCCACACATTGATAAGACAGTACAGTTTTTAGGTTTCTCATACTTTTATCGTGAACCTAAAAAGTTTGAAGGAGGTGAATTAATCTTTCCTAAATATGATTACAAGTTTAATTGTGATAATAACTCATTGATCATGATGCCCGGCTGGGTGGAACATGGTGTGTCTCAAGTAAAAATACAGGATTCAGACTATTTTGATGGATATGGTAGATATGCCATTACGAGTTTCTTCGGCAATAAAGAAACTGAATAAATAACTAAAAATCTTATTATAAATGGCTGATATAAGAAAGACCTTTAATTTCAGAGATGGAGTACAAGTAGACGATGAGGTTCTAGTTGTTAGAGGCAATCGTGTGGGTTTGGGTACTACGAGTCCAGATCAATTATTAGACGTAAGAGGAAATGCAAATATAACAGGAGTAACATCTACAGTAAACTTTAATGTAACTGGTGTTGGAACATTTAATCAAGTTAAAGTTGGTAATAATATTATTCTAGATGCGACAAGTGGTGTGATGACTGCGACCACATTTAAGGGAGATGGTTCATCATTATCTAACATACCTACATCACAATGGGTAGATGTCAATTTAGGTGCTGGTGTCACATCAATTTACAATGATGGAAGCGTGGGTGTGGGGACTACTAACCCAGCCAACCCTTTCCAAGTGGGTGGAGATCCAAATAATGGTATAGGAGTCGGAATAAGCACATCAGGTAATATAAGGGCATCTGGCATTATCACAGCTACAACATTCTCAGGTGCATTTTCAGGTAATCTTACAGGAGATGTTGTTGGGGATGTCACAGGCACAGCAACCACAGCGATACTAGCAAATACAGCGACACTAGCAGTCAACGCACAAGGACTTACAGGGAATCCGAGCGTAAGTGTAACCAACGTTAATGCTTCAGGTGTTGGAACTTTTCCAACTTTGGTGACAACTGATTTAAATACAGTCACCTTGAAGGGTTACAACTCACTCAGGGCCCCACATGGTGCAACAACTACAATTGTTGTTACAGTTGCAGCAAAGGTAAGTGGACAACATAGGTATCATGGTTCAGGTAGTTTGAATGGATTTGTACTAGATGGAGTGCAAGCACCTTATCTAACTCTCACACCCGGCCGTACCTATCGTTTTGATGTATCTGACGGAACAAATGC
>Ga0160422_10002786_pt1 | contig 10907 bp, 7 predicted proteins | sample Fk160mmetaG_FD_108192 | JGI IMG/M metagenome (GOLD analysis project Ga0160422, IMG submission 108192) | Marine microbial communities from the Central Pacific Ocean - Fk160115 60m metaG | ecosystem: Environmental > Aquatic > Marine > Oceanic > Photic zone | place: The Central Pacific Ocean... | reverse complement strand
TATTGTCGAACGGGTACCCGTTGCGCAAATTTGTGGGTCACCTCACAGACCGGTGACGCACAGGCAGCGGCGATGCAAATAGCCCGGGATATTGGTTTCGATCTGAGTCTGGTCCGCGCCTGAGGGGCATACCCTTTTTGTTAATGGCTGATTGATCATCGCCCGGTTCGGCTGCGACAGGTTTTCTTGTGTCGGCTTATTGCAGTGCGTTGAGTAGCGTTTCCAGTGCCAGCTGTGCGTCCGCACTCCAGTCCTTTTTGCCGAGCGCTGTGACGAGCATTGCCTCGTCTGAAACAGGGACATGTTCAGGATGGTGCGCTTCAGCAATGGTGGCATAGGGCATTAACGCAGCGGGATCGGGGCCTGCATCAAGTCGGTAGAGTCGCAACGACAGCAGGTCATCCCGCTTCACGGTTTGTGCTGTGAGTGCGGTAAACGCATCGCCGCACGGCACGCTGGCCTCGGCAATGATTTCTCGAGAGAGGTGCTGCCCCGCCTGCTCGAGCGTGCTGCCAATGCTATCGCCTTCTCGTATCAGGGCATCGGCTTCTGCAAGTGCCGCGGGTGTTGGATTCGCGAAGCGAGTGACCGCTAGCGTGCGGCAGATATCCGCTGCGTCGTGGCGGCTACATAGGCTGGCCAGACGTGTCGCGGCATCCTGATTAAGCACCTGCACGTGGTAACTGCCAAAACGGGCTTTGATGCGATCGCTATTCACTAAATGGCGTGTCCCTGTAACGGCTGCGATGCCTGATAAAGCGAGCTGGCTGATCCTTGTCGCAGCGCGGGAGGACACTAACCTGACTCTCGCTAATCTGCAATGACCCAGCGTCTTTAGGGCGACCTTTCTGAGGTATGATTTCGCTCCTGACACCCACAGCGCACCGTGCCCGCAAGCGATTCAAGGCGTGGCTTTGGGCGATGAGTTTTCACCGTGATAAGAGAGCCCCTCATGAACCTTTCACGACGCCTTGCTATTGCTTTCAGCCTTTTTATCACTGTTATCGCGCCGGCCTTGCTAGCCAACGAGGCGCTGGAGGCCGAGGTCAAGGCAGTCTACGACAGCAAACTCAAAGAGCTTTTTCTGTACTTCCATCAAAACCCTGAGCTCTCGACCATGGAGCACAAGACTTCTGCTCGGCTGGCCGACGAGCTGACAGCGCTGGGCTACACCGTGCATCGCAATGTCGGCGGCACGGGGATTGTTGCGCTGCTGGAGAACGGCGAGGGCCCTTTGGTGATGTTCCGGGCCGATATGGACGGTTTGCCCGTGGAAGAAAAATCAGGGCTCGCCTATGCTTCGCGGGCGAAGCAGGTCGACCCCAACGGCAATGAAGTGTTTGTCATGCATGCCTGTGGTCACGACGTGCACATCACCAGTTTGGTGGGGACGGCACAATTGATGGCAGAAAAGCGTGATCAGTGGCGGGGCACGCTAATGCTGATTGGTCAGCCCGCAGAGGAGCGCGTGCTGGGTGCCGCCGCCATGCGGGCCGATAACCTCTGGCAGCGGTTTGGTCAGCCAGACTACGCGATGGCGTTTCACGTCACCTCGGTCATGCCCACGGGGATGATCGGCGCATCAACTGATTCACCCTATTCTGGAGCGGACACCGTCGACATATACATTACCGGTGTTGGCGCACATGGCGCGTCGCCTCATCGCGGCATTGATCCGATTGTTCTGGGTTCGCAGATCGTCATGGGATTGCAGACGGTGGTCAGCCGGACGCTGCCGCCAAGACGCCCCGGCGTTATTACCGTGGGCGCTTTTCACAGTGGCACCAAACACAACATTATTTCGGACGCGGCGCACCTGCAGTTGACTGTGCGCAGCGAGTCTCCCGAAGACCGTATCCTGCTACTCGATGGTATTCGCCGCGTCGCTGAAAACATGGGCCGGGTTGCAGGCCTGCCCGACGAGCTGCTCCCCGAGGTGGTGGTGTCGGAGGAGAGCGTGCCGCCAACGCTGAATGACAAGGCGCTAGCCGAGCGAGTGATGGCACGCTGGGAAGCACATTTTGGTGATGGCGTATTGGTGTCAGGTGAGCGACTGGGAATGGGCGCAGAGGATTTTCCCATTTTCACGATCGACCCCTATATTCCCAGCCTCTACTTCGCCGTGGGCGGCACACCGCCCGAAGACTTTGCTCGCGAGAGAGCCGGTGGGCCCCCCGTGCCATCGCACCATTCGCCGCTTTTCAAAATAGAGCCTGATGCCTCGGTCGCTCTGGGTGTGGAGGCCTCCGTCACGGCGTTGCTCGATCTGTTAGGGTCGTGACCCAGCACACTTCTCCAGACCTGACCGCGCGCTACCCGGTCTGGGATCGCGCGGTCCGCTTATTCTAGGGAGTGAGTCGAGCCCTCGGTGGGTTTACAATTCGGCCTACAGGAGGATTTATGTCTGACCAACTACCCCTTGAAGCCTACTGGATGCCCTATACGGGTAACCGGCAGTTCAAGCGTGACCCGCGCATCATCGTGGCAGCGCAAGATGTGTGGTTTACTGATGATCGCGGAAGGCGGATTCTCGATGGCCACTCCGGGTTATGGACCTCGGGTCTGGGACATGGTCATCCTGAGGTCTCCAAAGCAGTTGCCGAACAGATGAACACGCTCGATTTCGCGCCTCCCTTTCAGTTTGGCCATCCCGCGGCTTTTTACTTAGCAGAAAATCTGAAGCAGTTGATGCCCGGCGATTTAAACTATGCGTTTTTCACCAACTCGGGATCGGAGTCGGCGGACACGTCCCTCAAAATGGCGCGCGCCTACTGGCGGTTAAAAGGTCAGCCGGCGAAAACCCGTTTTATTGGCCGCCAAAAAGGCTATCACGGGGTGAACTATGGTGGCACCGCAGTCGGGGGAATCGGCGCCAATCGGAAGCCTTTCGGGCAGTCGCTCGAGGTGGACCATCTGCGCCACACCATGTTGCCCGAGAATACTTTCTGTCGGGGTATGCCTGAACACGGTGCCCATCTTGCGGAAGAGCTGGCTGAGCTCATCACACTCCACGACGCTTCGACCATCGCCGCGGTGATTGTTGAGCCGATGGCCGGTTCGGCTGGCGTGATTCCACCCCCCGTCGGTTACTTGCAGCGGCTGCGTGAGCTCTGCGATGCCAACGGCATCCTGCTGATTTTCGATGAGGTGATCACCGGATTGGGACGCTGCGGCGCCTACACGGGTGCGGAGGCCTTTGGGGTGACCCCCGATATCTTGAATCTCGCCAAGCAGATCACTAACGGTGCGGTGCCGATGGGCGCGGTGATGGCCACCCCCGAAATTTACGACACCTTCATGGCCCACGGCGGTCCCGACTATGCGTTGGAGTTTGCCCACGGCTACACCTACTCCGGGCACCCCATCGCCTGTGCGGCTGGGCTGGCGGCACTGGAGGTATTGGTGCGCGAACAACTGCCTGCGCGGGTTGCGGAGGAGGCGCCCTTCTGGGAGGCGCTCTTGCACGGTGGGGTGGCAGATAAGCCCCACGTCGCCGATGTGCGCAACTACGGTTTTGCCGGCGCGCTGACCTTGGAGGCTTACCCCGGTGAGCCTCTCCGCCGCCCCTACGAGGTGGCGATGCGAATGTGGGAGAAAGGCTTCCTGGTGCGTTACGGCGGCGACACGATTCAGCTGGCACCTCATTTTGTGATGCAGCGCGAGCAAATGACCTCGCTAATTGAGGCGTTGGCTGAGTCGCTCGACGAGCTGGCCTAAACTCGCCTGCGACCGCAAGGGGCGCTAGAGCCTTTTGGAGGTGACGATCAGCGTCTGGCGGTGACCTGCTCGGCCAGCCAGACATCCATCCGGCGCTCCAGAATATCGAGCGGAAGTGCTCCAGCGCTCAGCATATGGTCGTGAAAGGTGCGGATGTCGAAGTCCTCCCCGAGCGCTGCCTCGGCCTCGCCGCGCAGCTCGAGCATTTTCATCTGACCGATCTTGTAGGCCAGGGCTTGGCCTGGCCAGCCGATGTATCGGTCGATCTCGTTGATGATGTCGGCTTCGCTTTTGGCGGCGTTGGCAATGAAGTAATCGATGGCTTTTTGCCTGCTCCAGCCAAAGTAGTGAATGCCTGTGTCGACCACGAGTCGCACCGCGCGCCACATATCATAAACAAGCTGCCCGTAACGCGAGTAGGGATCCTTATAAAGGCCCATGTCGTAGCCGAGTCGCTCGGAGTACAGACCCCATCCTTCAATAAAGGCGGTGAATCCGCCGTTACGACGGAACTCCGGTAATCCGGTGAGTTCCTGCGCCAACGAGATCTGCAGATGATGCCCGGGCACGCTCTCGTGCACGCTGAGGACTTCCATTTCGAATTTGGGGCGGACTTCAGGCTGGTAGAGATTCACGTAATACCAGCCTGGCCGGGAGCCATCGATCGCGGGCCGCATGTAGTAAGCGGTGGTGGTGTCGGGGGCTTCGCCGTCGGGGATGGGTCGTACGCCATAAGGTGCGCGCGGCAACTTGCCAAATAAATTGACGAGTCCGGGGTCGAGGCGTTTCGAGACCGCCTGATACCCCTCGAGCAGCGCCTCGGGTGTCTCGTAGTAAAACTGCGGGTCGGTTCGCAGGACTTCGTTAAAGGCCGAGATGTCACCCTCAAAACCAACCGTATCAATGACCGCTTCCATTTCTCCTCGGATGCGTGCGACTTCTCGTAGACCGATCTCGTGAATCTCATCCGGGGTCAGCTCTGTCGTGGTGAAATGCTGGGCGAGACGACTGTAGACCTGTTTGCCACCGGGTAGGGTCCCGATGCCCGGTGGCCGAGCGGCCGGCAGGTAATCGCTTTCTAAAAATGTGAGCAGTGCCTGAAGAGCAGGATTGACCTGCTCGTCAATCACCGTTGCGGCGGCTGACTGGAGCGAAGATTTAGTGTCGGGATCGATTTCTTCTGGCATCGTCGCAAAGGCGCGATAAAAGGGGCTTTCGCTTGCCTGGTCTGTGATGAGATTGGCGATTTGTGATGGCACGCGCGACATTACAATCTGTGCCTGGGTCCGGTCCCGGCTGATGCCCTCTGACAACAGCGCCTGATACTGGGATAGCTGCTCGGGCAAGCCGCGCAGCCGGTTCAGCCAGTCCTCATGATCTTGCGCGCTCTTCATGGGCAGGGTGTCGACCATGCTGTGTCGGTGCTGCGGCCCGGACCGCATATCGAGGGCGATCAGGTACAGGCCGTCTTCATACGCTGTGAGGTTGTCCCGCAACTGCCGGAGCAGCATGGCGCGGTTGACCTGGGCGTCTGCAGAGAGGGTGGCGGGCTCGATCTGCTCGAGGCGCTGCACGAATCGCCCTTCATCTTTATAGCGTCTCTGGAATGCATCAAGGCTCATGTCTGTCCACTGGTCATTCCCCGAGCGATCGCCGTACTCCAGCCGCCGCTCCGGGTATTGCCTCAGCGTCCACTGCCAGTGGTCATCAATAATGGCAGTGAGCTCGGCCTCAGTCGCCCCAGCGGGACTGACCTGGCCGAGAAGAGTGGCAGCGACCACAACACAGGTCGAGAGATACAGCGAGGGGCGTCGACAGTAAGGGTGGCTCATAGCAGTCCCCGGTAGGGCAGAGGGTGGGTTGTGAGGTGAGCAAACGTCCGCCCTTAAAGGAGACGGACTTGCGTTTTGGGGTTGGAGGAACGACGGGCTAAGCCGCCTCCCGCTCCAGTTGTTATCGACCGAGAATCGATCGCGCGACCAGCTCTCGCATAATCTCCGACGAGCCGCCATAAATGGTCTGGATACGCGCATCCACATAAAAGCGGGAGATCGGATACTCCGAGGTGTAGCCGTAACCGCCGAACAGTTGCAGGCACTGATCCGCCACCCGGCACTGCATCTCGCAGCTAGCCAGCTTGAGCATTGCGGCCGTTTCGGACGTAAGAGTACCTTCAGCGTATTCACGGGCACATTGTTCGTAGAACGCCCGGTTAATGGCGATATCGGTCTTCACGTCGGCGAGTTTGAACCGTGTGTTCTGGAACTGACCAATTTTTTGACCGAAGGCCTCGCGTTCCTGTACGTACTGCGCGGTGATGTTGAGCGCGCCCTCCGAGGCGGCCACCGCTTGCGCGGCGATACCGAGTCGCTCTCGCGGCAGCTCTTCCATCATGATCACGAAGCCGCGGTTTTCCTCGCCGAGCAGCGCGTCGGCCGGCAAACGCACGTCGTTAAAGAACAAGAGCGCCGTATCCGAAGTGTGCTGACCAATCTTGTCAATCTTCTTGGATTTTTCAAAACCCGGACTGTGTGCGTCTACCAAAAACAGGGACGTGCCTTTGGCGCCTTTGCCCGGGTCCGTAATAGCCGCCACGATCACGAGATCAGCGTGGATTCCATTGGTAATGAATATCTTTGATCCGTTGAGAACCCACTCGTCGCCATCGCGCAAGGCATTGGTTCGAATACCCTGCACATCAGAGCCCGCTCCTGGCTCGGTCATTGCCAGTGCGCCAACGACCTCACCCTTGGCCATCCGCGGTAACCAGTGCATCTTTTGCTCCTCTTTGCCGTGACGACTGACGTAGGGGGCAATGATGTTGTTGTGGATGCCGTAACTGGACGCGAACCCGCCAAAGCCCATCTCCGAGAGCTCTTCGATCATCGCCAGAGTGACATGGGGAGAGGTGCCGGCGCCACCGTATTGTTCTTCCATATCCGGGCAGAGTAATCCTGCGTCACCGAGGCGGGTCCAGAGCGCTCTCGGCACCATTCGCTCCTCTTCCCACGCTTCATAGTGGGGTGTAATCTCCTGCTCGAACGCGCGACGCGCCATATCCCGAAACAGCGTTAGTTCATCCAAATCAACGGCTTGATTCATCTTCCTGCCCTGAACGTTTTTTTTGAAGGCAGAAGTATGAAGAAGATCTCGCCACAGCACAAAGCGGGCGGCTCGGTGGCGTGGGTGTGGGACGAATCGGTCGGATACTGCTCGCTGTCTTGTCACGCCGCAGTAATGTGCGGGGCGGCTGAGGCCAATGGAGAGCACGCTGTCATCGGTCCCGCCCGAGCATGCCGCTGCGCTCCCTGAGCGGGTCGGGGAATCACTGGGATACTCCATTCATCCTGCATTTATAGGGTATTCTGATGCACTGCAGCCACAGCGAGTCCTGCAATAGCGGTCAAGCTGTTTGACGTTTTCGATAACTGGATAAATTGAGGGCAACATGCGCGAGTACACACATTTTTATATAAACGGCCAGTGGGTCGATCCGGTAACACCCAAAACTCTGGAGGTTTTGGATCCTTCCACTGAGGAGGCCTGCGCCACGATCTCACTAGGTGCAGAAGCCGACGTCGACTTAGCGGTTGCCGCGGCCAAGGCCGCGTTTCAGAGCTTTAGCCAGACCTCCGTCGAAGAGCGGGTCGGCATGCTTGAACGGATGGCAGAGATCTTCCAGCGCCGCATTGGCGAGATTGCCGAAGCTATTCGATTGGAAATGGGGGCCCCCATCAAACTGGCGAGCACCGCACAGGCTTATGCCGGGCTGGGCCACATCACAGAAGCCGCAAAGATTTTGAAGGGCTATACGTTCACTGAGGATCTGGGCCCGCACCGGGTAGTGAAAGAGCCCATCGGTGTTTGCGGTTTGATTACGCCATGGAACTGGCCGCTTAATCAGGTCAGCTGCAAGGTCGCGCCGGCCCTGGCGGTGGGCTGCACTATGGTGCTCAAGCCTAGCGAAATCGCGCCGCTGTCGGCTTATCTTTATGCAGAAATCATGGACGAGGCAGGCGTACCCGCCGGCGTATTCAATCTGGTCAATGGCGATGGACCCACTGTCGGTGAAGCACTGTCGCGCCACCCCGATGTCGACATGATGTCATTTACCGGCTCGACGCGGGCGGGCTCGTTGGTCGCGCAGAACGCAGCACCTACCGTCAAACGCGTGACGCAGGAGCTGGGCGGTAAGTCGCCGAACATCATTCTTGCAGACGCCGATTTGGAGGCAGCCGTCACCCGCGGTGTTATGCATATGTACAACAACACCGGGCAATCCTGTAACGCGCCGTCGCGCATGTTGGTGCCCCGCGACCTGCTGTCGCAGGCTGAAGCGATCGCCGCCAAGGTGACCGAGAGCGTGGTGATTGGCCCGACCGCTGAAGACTCAACAACAATGGGTCCTGTGGTCTCCAAGATTCAGTGGGACAAGATTCAGGCGCTTATCGAAGGCGGCATCGCCGAGGGCGCGAAAGTGGTCTGCGGCGGACCGGGTCTGCCAGAGGGTATTGACCGGGGCTACTATGTGCGACCCACGGTGTTCTCCGACGTCAGCAACGGCATGAGCATCGCGGAGCAGGAAATCTTTGGACCGGTCCTCGTCATGATTCCCTATGATAGTGAGGAAGAGGCGATCCAGATTGCCAACGACACGCCTTATGGTTTGGCGGGTTATGTACAGAGCGGGGATCTCGACCACGCTCGACAAGTAGCGTCGCGTATCCGCGCGGGCAACGTGCACATTAATGGTGCCTCTCCTGGTATGGACGTGCCCTTCGGCGGTTATAAGCAGTCGGGCAACGGCCGCGAATGGGGCGCGCATGGCTTCACCGATTATCTAGAGATCAAGGCGATCTCTGGATTTGAGGCTGCCTGAACCATCGATTTGTAACCGAGGCTGCCTGTGAAAGCGATTCTGGCAATCGATCAGGGTACCACTGGCACTACGGTTGCGGTGATGAACACCCGAGGGGTGCTGCTGGGGAGCGTCAACTATGAGTTCCCCCAGATCTACCCCAAGCCGGGCTGGGTAGAGCACGACCCGGAGGCGATCTGGGCATCAGCTCTCACAGGGATTCGCGCTGTCTTCCGCAGGGGGCTATGCAAGCCTGCCGACGTTGCGTGTATCGGTATCACTAACCAGCGAGAGACGGCGTTGCTATGGGAGCGCCGGAGCGGCAAGCCACTAGGAAATGCCATTGTCTGGCAATGCCGACGCACGGCGAGCTTCTGCGACGGATTGCGCAAAAAAGGGCTGGAGTCCATGGTGCGCGATCGCACGGGGCTCGTGCTCGACCCTTATTTTTCAGCCAGCAAGTTTCGCTGGTTGCTGAACGACATCGAGGGTGCCAGAAGTCGCGCCAGACGCGGTGAGATCGCCGCTGGTACCATCGATTCGTACTTACTCTATCGGCTGACAGGTGGCGCGGTACATGCCACCGACGTTTCTAATGCGTCACGCACATCTCTGATGAACCTGCAGACACTGGATTGGGATCCGGAACTGCTGAAATTGTTCAATGTGCCCGCAAGGCTGCTGCCGGAGATTATCCCCTCAAGTGGTGACCTGGGCCGCACACAGGGCGTACCCGGGCTACCTGATGGTGTACCCATCTCCGGCATAGCCGGTGATCAACAGTCTGCACTGTTTGGACAGGCGGGGTTTCACCGGGGGGCCGCCAAGTGCACCTTCGGTACGGGTTCCTTCATTTTGATGAATACCGGGCAGGACCGAATGCACAGTGACGCAGGCTTGCTGAGCACCGTGGCATGGCAACTGCCCGGTCACAACACGCCGGTCTATGCGCTCGAGGGCGGTGCCTTTATCTGCGGGGCAGCGGTGCAGTGGCTTCGCGACGAGTTGGGCATCATTAAGCGCGCCGCCGACATCGAACAGCTCGCCTCACAGGTACCCGATGCCGGCGGCGTCGAGTTTGTGCCCGCCTTGACGGGTTTAGGCGCGCCGCACTGGGATCCCGATGCGCGGGGCGTCATTTCGGGGCTTACGAGAGGTGCGGGTGTGGCACATATCGCGCGCGCCACGCTCGAGGCCATGGCGCTACAGAACGTCGATATCCTCCGCGCCATGGAGCGTGACCTGGGTCGCCGGATGGGAGATCTGAAAGTCGATGGCGGTGCCGCCGCCAATAATTTATTGATGCAATTACAGGCAGATTATCTGGGCAGAGAAATCATCCGTCCGAAAGTGATTGAAACCACTGTTGCGGGCGCTTGCTTCCTGGCTGGGTTGGGCGTTGGGATCTGGAAGGATACCGAAGCGCTGGCCAAGGTATGGCGAGCCGAGCAGCGCTTTCCCTCCCGAATCGGAACAGGGCCGCGGCGCCGTAAGTTGGAATCTTGGCATCAAGCCGTCAATCGTGCCAAAACAGCAAGCTGACGCCACATGGCAGATATTCTGCGTTTTGAGAAGCCCAAAAAACCGAACCAAACACTCTGCCGGAACGGGCACCACAAATGGCGCCCGGTGCAAAGCGACCCTTTCGCTGTGCATCGCGGCGAGTTGATTACCCGGTTTCGCTGCGAGCGCTGTGGCAAGGAAAAAACCAAAGCTACCTGACAAGGCGTTGAACCGGTTCTTTCGACTGACACTAGGCTGTTGAGAGATGGCGACTTTGCTTTTCATGCTGCGGCGCTGACAGGCCTCACCCAAGCAATCGCCAGTTATCCGGGTATTACCACCAGTGAGGAGTAGTGGGTGTCTGCTGGAGTCGATACACTTTGCGCACTGGAGATTGCCTCAGGGAAAGGCAAGAGGAGGGATCGCGATGACGTCAATGATTTACCCCACCACCAACCCGGCGATGTCCGAGACGATGGTGGTCGCCCGGGCCGAGGGCCCCTACATTTACGACAAGCAGGGCAAGCGCTACCTAGAGGGGATGGCTGGGCTGTGGTGCACGGCGCTGGGCTATGGCAATGGGGAGATCATTGAGGCCGCGGAACGCCAGATGCGTGAGCTGAGCTTCAGCCACATGTTCGGCGGCAAGACCCATCCGTCAGCCATTGAACTCGCCGACAAGTTGGCGGCGATGGTGCCGATGCAGGATGGTCGGGTCTTTCTTGGTAACTCGGGTTCTGATGCCAACGACACACTTTTGAAGCTAATCCGCTATCACGCTGAGGCGTCAGGTCAGCCCAATCGCATCAAGGTCATTGCCCGGGAGCAG
>Ga0160422_10002784_pt1 | contig 10911 bp, 6 predicted proteins | sample Fk160mmetaG_FD_108192 | JGI IMG/M metagenome (GOLD analysis project Ga0160422, IMG submission 108192) | Marine microbial communities from the Central Pacific Ocean - Fk160115 60m metaG | ecosystem: Environmental > Aquatic > Marine > Oceanic > Photic zone | place: The Central Pacific Ocean... | reverse complement strand
GATGCAGACTAACATAGAGGGAACAACAAATGTTGTAAACTTATGTCTTGCACACCGCATACATAAACTTTGTCACATTTCTTCGGTTGCTTCTCTTGGGTGCCCAAGAGATGGCTCTTTTACTAACGAAAATACTTTTTGGTTAAACAGCCCAGAAAACAGCTATTATTCGTTAAGTAAATACTATTCTGAAATAGAAGTTTGGCGAGGTATTGAAGAAGGTCTAAATGCTGTAATTGTTTGCCCAGCAATCATATTAGGCCCTGGGAAATGGGGAAAAGGAAGTTCTATGCTATTTAAGCAAATGTGGAAAGGCCTTTCTTTTTATACTTCTGGGACAAATGGATTTGTTGATGTAAGAGATGTTGTTAATGTGATGATTCAACTCATGAAGGGAAAAATTAAATCAGAACGATTTATACTTTGTTCCGAAAGCATCCCTTTCAAAAAAACATTCGACTATATCGCCGAGGCTCTAGGAAAGAGAAAACCCTATATTAGAGTTGGTACTTTTTTGAGTGCCTTCAGCTGGAGAATCGCAAAAATTATTTCCATAATCAGTGGTAAACCCCCATTAATCACAAAAGAAATAATCTTGGCAGGCAACAGTATATCTATTTATGAGAATAAAAAAATAAAAAATGCACTAAACTATCAGTTTAAATCTGTTGAACAAAGCTGTAAAGATTTTTCAACCTTATTTATACAAGAACATAGGATGGATTAAACTCCCCACTGATTGTTAATTCTCCAACTCCATCAGTTGAACCCTCATAAGGACAGAGTCAAAAAAAACCTCCATTTGACTTGGGCTTTTTGTAAAATAAGTAAAGCTTTCTTGGAACTCTACATAAGAGTATGGTTTCGTATTAAATAAAGCTTCGTAGTAATCTCTGATGTTTAAGCTATCATTTTTTAGGCCTTCTATTAAATTCAACTTCACTGCCGATTCAAGGAGGTGAATCTCGGTCAAAGCATCAATCATTTGCACATCAGACAAAAGATGTTTAGGCTTTTTTTCTGCTTTTTGTTTACAAGAAAAAAATACAGTCAACAATATGAATAAAAAAAGCCTATACATTCCTGTAAAATTCTAAGCGCATTCCTCGGTGTTTCTCATCAAAAATACCACCATCATAAACTAAATTTCCGTTAACAAAGGTCTTGACAACAGAAGATTTGAAAGTCTCTCCTTCAAAAGGAGACCAACCACAATGGTATAAGATATTATCCTTCTCTACAACCCAGGGCTTATTTAGATCAACAACAACTAAATCGGCATAATAACCTTCTCGTATAAATCCGCGTTCTTTTACCTGAAAACAAATCGCTGGAGCGTGACACATCTTTTCTACAATCCACTCAAGACTGACTTTTCCTTGATGATAAAACTCGAGCATAGCCACCAAAGCATGTTGCACTAAAGGCCCACCTGATGGCGCTTTGAAATATGTGTTATTTTTTTCATCAATAGTATGGGGGGCATGATCAGTGGCTATAATATCAATTCTATTATCAATTAAAGCTTTCCAAACGCCTTCTTTATCTTTTGCTGATTTCACAGCAGGGTTCCACTTAATCCAAGTTCCTTTTTCATCATAACTTGATTCATCAAACCAAAGATGATGTATACAAGCTTCAGCCGTGATTTTTTTCCGATATAAAGGAATATCGTTTCGGAACAAGTTGGTTTCCTTATCTGTAGAAATATGTAAAATATGAAGCCTGGTGTTGTGCTTCTTAGCAAGCTCTATAGCCATTGATGAAGATTTGTAACAAGCTTCTTCACTTCGAATAATGGGATGAAAACGAATGGGTAAATCCTCGCCATATTCAGATTTCATTTGTGCGGAATTTTTCCGAACCGTTTCTTCATCTTCACAATGAACAGCAATAAGCATGTCGCATTTAGAAAAAATATCATTTAAAACTTGCTTGTCATCTACAAGCATATTACCCGTAGAGGATCCCATAAATATTTTAACACCAGCAACATGCTTTGGATCTGTCTTAAGCACCTCCTCCAAATTCTCATTAGAGGCACCCATAAAAAACGAATAATTGGCAAGCGAATCTTTCGCCGCTATCAGATATTTATCTTCTAAAAGCGCTTGAGTCAATGCTTGTGGTTTAGTATTTGGCATCTCCATAAATGACGTGATTCCACCAGCTACTGCAGCTTTGGCCTCAGAATATATACACCCTTTATGGGTTAACCCAGGCTCTCTAAAATGAACCTGATCATCAATTATACCAGGCATTAAAAACTTTCCACTGAGGTCAATAATTTCTGCTGCCTCATCATTTATAGTTTTGGCTACTTTTACGATTCGGTCATCTTTAATCATGACATCAGCTGTAAAAAGAGCCCCTTCATTAATTATTTGTGCGTTTTTAAGCAGCTTTTTCATGCTATAATATGCTATGCTTGTTTGTAAGTTTTAAAGAAACTTTTGATCTTCATCTGAATCACGCCAAAAAAGGCTTCGTAAAATATAGACGAACTCATTTTAGACTCCCCCTCTTTTCGATCTGTAAAAATAACTGGAACTTCTTTTATCTTGTATCCAAACTTCCACGATTTAAACTTCATTTCTATTTGGAAAGCGTACCCAATAAAAGTAACGTTAGATCGGAGTACGTTTTCAACAACACTTCTTCGATAACATTTAAACCCAGCAGTGGCATCGTCTACAGGTAAACCCGTTATTATTTTTACATAGCGCGAAGCAAAATAAGACATCATCACACGTGCAATGGGCCAATTAATTACATTAACAAGTCCACCAACATATCGCGAACCAATCGCTAAATCATTTTCTTCATAAGCGCATGCACTATAGAGTCGAATGAGGTCTTCTGGATTGTGCGAGAAATCACAATCCATTTCTATGAAATATTCATAGGCTCTTTTTAAGCCCCAATTAAAGCCATGAATATATGCTGTCCCAAGGCCTAACTTTCCAGTTCGTTCTTCAATAAATAGTCTTTCAGAATAGTCTTTCTGCAAATCCTTTACAATTGATGCCGTTCCGTCAGGCGAACCGTCATCTATAATTAAAACATGATATAGCTTATCTAATGAAAAAACCTTACGAATCATTTTCGCAACATTTTCCTTTTCATTATAAGTTGGTATAATAATTAAAGAATCAGACATCTATTTAAAACTTGAAAAGCAAATGTAGTAGATTTTTTGTTTGAACATTTTAATGTGTTCATAAATTCTCAATCTTATTATTTTATTTACACTGTAATAAATAGTTTTTGTTACTTTTGAGAAAAATATAAATTCATATCATGAAAAACATTTATACCCTTATTTTAACTTCTATTATAACATTTGGGCTTAATGCTCAAAATTGTACTGATCTTTTCATATCTGAATATGTAGAAGGCAGTTATAACAATAAAGCTATAGAACTTTATAATCCAACAAGCGATGATATAAACTTATCTAATTATGCATTGTCACGTTGGAGTAATGGTGCAACAACTCCGTTAACTACAATTTTATCAGGTACCATTGAAGCGCATAATGCTTTTGTAATTGCTCTTGATAAAAGAAACCCTAATGGTGAAGGGTATGAGACTCCATTATGGAATGGTTGGTATGTTTTTACAGACTCTATTTCTGGGCTTCTTGATAGCGTTTACACTTCAGAAGATGATTTGATGGGCCGTGTAGATTTATTTATATGTCCTAATTATGAAGATGGAACCATGTACTTTAATGGTAATGATGCTGTAACATTAGAAACTTCCAGCGGAGATATTATTGATATTATTGGAAAAATTGGAGAAGATCCTGGGGAAGCATGGGGTGATGAAAATGATTCTTATTGGACAAAAGATCAAACCTTAATTCGCAAAGCAAGCGTTACAAATGGATTTGTCTATGACCCTACACAACCCTATTCATTTGATCCTACCCTTGAATGGGACTCACTTCCTCAAAATACTTTTACGGAGTTGGGTCAACACCTCTGCGATTGTTCAGAAAACACATCAATCACAGAATATGAAAATTTATTAAGTATATATCCAAACCCTAACAGCTCTGGACTACTAAATATTGAAAGCACTTCAGCGATAAAAGAAATAAAAATCATAAATATGATTGGTCAAAATATTTTTACTAAAATAATCCCAGATCCAATTTTCAATGAAAGCATAAAAATTGACCCATCTCTTAATGGAATTTATTTTATGGCTGTTCGATTGGAAAATAACGAGCGTATCCTGAAAAAAATTATTCTAAAGTAAACTAATTGCCCCCGCAAAGGAGGTTTGAATTCTTCATTTGCATGCGAAACCTCATTCTTATAGTTGCATTTCTAATCAACGCTCACATTTACGCTCAAGTAGTAGTCAAAGGCTATATTTACGATGATATAAGCTCTGAAACTCTGATTGGAGCAAATATTATCGCTTCAAATGGCTCCGGAACAGTTTCAGATTTAGACGGGTACTTTGAGTTAGTTCTTCCGAAGGGAGAAGTGTTAATTAGAGTATCTTATGTGGGATACAAAGAGGAAAAAAAGACACTTAAGCTTAATCAAAATACCACAATCAATTTTTATTTGAGTACACAGATATTAGATGAGGTTCAGGTTGTTTCAGACATCGCGCGTTCAAGAGAAACACCCGTTGCCTTTTCTAACATCAGCCCGAAAAAAATAGAAGAAGAACTGGCTGGACAAGACATTCCTATGATTCTTAATAGCACCCCTGGAGTTTATGCGACTCAAAGCGGTGGTGGGGATGGAGATGCTAGAATTTCTATTCGCGGATTCAACCAACGCAATGTTGCTGTGATGATCGACGGAATACCAATGAATGATATGGAAAATGGTTGGGTCTATTGGTCCAATTGGTTTGGTCTTGATCTCATGACAAAAACCATTCAAGTTCAAAGAGGTTTGGGAGCTTCAAAATTAGCTATTCCTGCGGTAGGTGGAACCATGAATATTCTAACCAAAGGCATAAATAATAAAGAAGAAATCACGTTTTCACAAAATGTTGGAAATAATGGGTTTTTAAGATCGACACTAGGCTACAATAGTGGTAAATTAGATAATGGTTGGGGTTATTCTTTAGCTGCTTCTTACAAGAGGGGAAATGGTTGGGTAGACCAAACATGGACAGAAGGATTCTTTTATTTTATGAAAATCCAAAAGAAGTTTAACAATCACAGTTTATCATTTACAGCATTCGGCGCACCCCAGGAACACGGTCAAAGATCGTATAAAAAAGCAATATCACTTTATGACATGAGCTATGCTGCCAGCTTAGGAATTGATACAGCTGGAGTAGATGGGGATTATGGTCTTCGATATAATGAACACTGGGGTGAACTTAACAGATATACTGTAAATTTTGATGAAAACAATAATCCGATTGATACCGTTTTCGCACAAGATGAAGTGGTTAACGAAAAAATGAATTATTATCATAAACCACAATTAAGTTTAAATCATTTGTGGTCAGTAAATAATAAGATGGTTATTTCAAATGTGTTATACGCCTCATTAGGAAATGGAGGTGGTACAGGGGTTACACCTAGTCTTACGTCAGCTAACTTTAACGACAACAGGCAGATCGACTTTCAAAGTATTTACGACAGAAATAGTGGAAACACAAGAGACTCTTTTCTTGGTGACGTTTCAATAGACCTTAACTATAGTAGTACCGAACGTAAATCAACTCAATTTTTAAGATCTAGTATTAACAACCACCGATGGTTTGGTCTTCTATCAACTTATAATTACCAGGCAAATAAAGAATATAACTTTTCAGGAGGAGTTGACCTTAGACACTATACTGGTGAGCATTACAGAGAGGTTTATGACCTTTTAGGCGGTGACTATTATGTGGCCAACGACAATGTTGCGGCAAGAGATAGCTCTGCAGTAATTCGAGAAGGAGATAAATTTTCATATCACAATGATGGTCTTGTTAAATGGGTAGGGCTATTCCAACAAATGGAATATACTTCTGGGAATTGGTCTGCCTTTGTAAATGTTTCATTTGCGTCTACTGGCTACAAACGAATTGATTACTTTAGACCTATGGACCTTGTTTTAAATGACACAATTATGGTCGAAGCACTTTCCTATGGAGACACCATCCTTAATAATGGAAATGAATATACTGTTGATTCTCCAGAGGCAAGACACACTGAAAGTAAATGGAAATGGATTCCTGGGTATACTTTTAAAACTGGTCTGAATTATAATTTAGATGAATTTAATAATGTGTTTATGAATGTTGGTTATCTTGAAAAAGCACCAAAATTCAATAATATATTTGATTATGATAACCGACTTTTTGCTGATATTAGAAATGAAGAAGTTGCCGCCATTGAGCTAGGTCATAGTTATAATGGACGAAAAATCAGCTCAAATTTAAACCTATATCATACAGAATGGAGAAATAAACCTCAATCTGGAAGTACTGTAGTTGATGGGGAACCATTAAGATACAATATAAATGGAATAAATGCCCTGCACAAAGGTGTGGAATTTGATGTAGCAATCAATCTTTCTGACAAATTTACAATTGAATTTTTATCATCAGTAGGAGATTGGCGATGGACTTCTGGAGACACTATTAGAAGTTATGATGACAATAATCAACTTATTATTCCAGAGGGTGGTTTAGTTTACTTTGATGCCTCAGGTGTTCATGTAGGCGATGCGGCTCAATTACAATTCGGTACTAGTGTTAGATACCAATTTCATAAAAATGCTTATGTCAAATTGAGAGGTATGCGTTTTGACAATCATTACGCTGACTTTAACCCTTTTGATCTTCAAGGAGAAAATGTGGGTAGAGACTCATGGAAGACGCCAGCTTATTCTCTTTTAGACTTTCATGGGGGTTACCGTTTTAGATATGCCGGAATATATTTAGATTTTAAAATCAATATCCTCAATATACTTAATACGACCTTTATTTCTGATGCTCTAAATAACGATACATATATATCAGGAAATCAATTTAATTTTGATGCCGCTTCTGCATCCGTATTTATGGGAATGGGAAGAAGGCTAACTAGTTCACTAAAAATTTCATTCTAATTCTCTCAACATGAAAAAAATTCTTTCACTTTGTTTTTTGGCTTATTTACCAATAATGGCTCAAAGCCCAGATTATTATCAATCAGTCCAACAATTAACGGGCGACGAATTAAGAAATCAGCTTCATGAAATCATCAAGGATCATAATGAATTTTCTTACAGTTCTACCAAAAATATTTTGAGACTCGCAGATGAAGATCCAGATAATGAAAATAATGTCATTCTTGTGTACAAGGGAAACTCCATAAGCAAAGATGATTTTTCTACTAATATGCAACAAGATTTCTGGAATCGTGAACATGTATGGGTCAAGTCTCAGGGAGGATTCAATGGTGACGAAACGTATGGTGCTTTGGGTGCTTATTCTGATGCGCATAATTTGAAACCATGCGATGCAAGTATCAATACAGATCGAGGTACTAAAGATTTTGACAATGGTGGAACCCAAAATACTGAAGCTACAGAGTGTTATTCTACAAGCACAACTTGGGAGCCTCGTGATGCAGTAAAAGGAGATGTGGCACGAATTATTTTTTATATGGCAACGCGATATATGGGCGATCCTGGCGAACCAAGTCTTAATGTTGTAGATTATATAAATAACTCTAGCGATCCGTTAATGGGAAAGCTTTCTACACTTTTAGAATGGAATGAACAAGATCCTGTAGATGCATTTGAACGTAGAAGAAACCAAGTTATTTTTAACTGGCAACAAAATAGAAACCCTTTTATTGATTATCCTGAACTGGCAAATAAAATTTGGGCAGAAGCTGGACTAGACCCTTTTGTATTTACTTCTGTGGAATTGCGAAGTAATTCGCCTTCAGAGACTGAAAGCCAAGAAGTATATGCTAATATATTTAATAATGTAAGTACGTCTCCTCAATCAGTAACTTTGACCTGGGGTACTTCATGGGCTGATATATATGATGGGGCTTCGGAAAATGTTATTCAAATGACTGAAGGCAACGTCGGCTGGGAAGCTACAATACCCGCACTTCCAGAAGGAACAGATGTTAAATACAAAATTACAGCTTCAGCTAATGGTGGGTTGAGTGGTTATCAAAACACATTTTATGGAAACTATGTTGTGGCTTTAAATCCTTTTGAGGGAACAATTACAAGTATTCAAGACGTTCAGGGGCCCGGAGATTACTCTCCTTATGAAGATCAAACTATATCTACCAAAGGAGTAGTTACCGCTGTTTTGGGAGATGATTTTTACATTCAAGACGGTGAGGGCCCAAGAAGTGGTATTTATATCTACACATCACCTGTTATCCCTTCAATTGGAGATAGCGTCATCGTAACTGGTGAAGTTTCGGAATTTCAATGGCAAGATCCAACTCCTGAAAAAATGACTGAATTTGCTTATCCTGATCAAGTATATATTCTTAACTCAAACAACCCAATACCAAACCCAATAGATATCACTACAGGAGGGCTTGCGAATGAAGATTACGAAGGTATGTTAGTTCGTGTAACAGATGTAACTGCGACCTATGCAACATTTAATTTTGATGATTATGGACAGTGGCGAGTTGATGACGGAACTGGAGAATGTAATATTCACAATACACAAGAAGGATATGAATACCCTGCAGAAGTAGGAGAGTATATTTCATCTATTACTGGCGTGTCAACTTATCTCTTCGGAGAATGGAAAATTAGTTTAAGAATGGAAGATGACGTAGAAGCGGGATCTGATCAATCTGGGCCATCAATAATTGAAACAACTGTATTGAATGAAACTTCTATAGCGTTATTTTTTAATGAAAATGTTGAACAATCTAGTGCAGAAAACCCATCTAACTATTCAATTAATAACGGGATTGTTGTTGAGTCAGCGACTAGGCACCCGTTCCAGTGGTCAAGAGTAAACCTAAATACAAGTCCTCACGTAGGCGGAGATTACCAGGTTACAGTTTCTAATGTAATGGATGAACTCGGCAATCCAAACTCAGGAGCTCAAGGATATTATAGTATCCTTGGATTAAATGAAAATTCAAACCCTCAACTCACGCTATTCCCAAATCCTTCGAACGGAACATTATACATTAGTGGATTAGAAAAAAATGAGATCATTGAAATCGTTGACATACTTGGCAAAACAGAATATCAGAATACCATTTCGGAGGAAAAATTAGAATTGAATTTAAAATTAAATTCTGGGGTATACTTTGTAAAATACATGGGTCATAAAAGCCCTTTTATAATAAAATAAAAATATAAAAAAGTCTCATATCAATGATACGAGACTTTATTTGACTCACATACCAATTCAATTGAATGCAGTCACCGGGGGGGTTATATTTTAAATTAAAAGCTTTATTTGTAAATTTGAAAAGTTTACTACTAAATAGGTAACTTCATCAATAAAGCTACAAAAGATTATTTTTATCTCCTAATATTACAATAAAATATCTTTATCATAATCGGATAAAATTGCTATTAGGCTATAATTGAGCCGTTTGAAATTCCTTCTGAAGGACCAACAAATTGTAGGGTACCGTCTTTATCCTCTGCCATTAAAACCATGCCCTGAGACTCAATTCCTTTAATATTTCTTGGTGCTAAATTTACAAGTACACAAACTTGCCTTTCTAAAATGTCTTCTGGCTGATAATACGTAGCAATCCCAGAAACAACCGTTCGAATATCTATACCAGTATCAACTGTAAGCTTTAGAAGTTTTTTTGTTTTCTTAACTTTCTCTGCAGCTATAATGGTTCCTACGCGGATATCCATATCACAAAACGTCTCAAAACTAACATTCTCTTTTTGTGGATTCATCATTTGATTTTCAACTTTCGAAGTTTCTAATTTTTTTAATTGAGCTTCTATTTCTGAGTCTTCTATTTTTCTAAACAACAATTGGGCTTTCTCAATTTTTGAGCCTTCCTCAATGAGCATGTCAGAACCTGCTTCTTTCCATGACGGCTGATTAAGTCCTAACATACGTGCTAATTTATGTGAAGAAAATGGCATAAATGGTTCTGACACTACACTTAAATTAGCTGCAATTTGAAGGGCAATATTCATAATTGTTTTTGTGCGAACTTCATCGGTTTTAAATAATTTCCAAGGCTCTTCATCTGCCAAATATTTATTTCCTAAACGCGCTAAATTCATCATATCCATCAAAGCTTCTCTAAACCGATAAGCTTCAATAGACTTAGCAATCTTAGCAGGGAAAAGCTTTAATTCAGAAATTACTTGGCGATCATCATCGGTCAATAATCCTCTCTTAGGAACACAACCATCATAATATTTATTTGTAAGTACCACAACCCTGTTAATAAAGTTGCCATAAATTCCTACCAGCTCGGAATTATTTCTAGTTTGAAAATCCTTCCAAGTAAAATCGTTATCTTTTGATTCTGGAGCAGTAGCACATAATACATATCGCATCACATCCTGCATACCTGGAAAGTCTTCTAGATATTCGTGCAACCAAACCGCCCAATTTCTTGAGGTAGATATTTTATCTCCTTCTAAATTTAAAAACTCATTTGCAGGAATATTATCAGGTAAAATATAATCTCCGTGAGCTTTTAACATGGATGGAAAAATAACACAATGAAACACAATATTATCTTTCCCAATAAAGTGAACCAATTTAGTGTCTTCAGACTTCCAGTATGGCTCCCAGTCTTTTGCTGTGTCTTTTGCCCATTGCTTGGTTGCTGAAATATATCCGATAGGTGCATCAAACCAAACATAAAGAACTTTTCCATCTGCACCATTTACTGGAACAGGAATACCCCAATCTAAATCTCTGGTAACTGCTCGGGGTTGTAATCCCTGATCTAACCATGATTTACACTGT
>Ga0160422_10002783_pt1 | contig 10912 bp, 5 predicted proteins | sample Fk160mmetaG_FD_108192 | JGI IMG/M metagenome (GOLD analysis project Ga0160422, IMG submission 108192) | Marine microbial communities from the Central Pacific Ocean - Fk160115 60m metaG | ecosystem: Environmental > Aquatic > Marine > Oceanic > Photic zone | place: The Central Pacific Ocean... | reverse complement strand
TTTTTTGCTTTTGAATAGTCATAAGGAGTCTTAGCGAAAGTATGCCCACCGCCGCGCCAGATCGGACTACGAATAGTCCCTGCACGCGCGCGTCCCGTGCCCTTTTGCCGAAATGGCTTCTTACCACCACCGCTCACATCCGAGCGCCCCTTCGTAGCACGAGTACCTGCTCGACCACAAGTCTGGTATGAGGTAATCACCTGATGCACCAGGCCCTGATTAAAAGGCTGTGCGAACACACCATCAGCCACAGTTATTTTTGCATTCTTGGCTGATTTCCCTGTTTGTATTGATTGTACAGTTAGTTCCATTACTATCCCCTAGACTTTTGCTGCAGATTTTGATCCGTAAACATAGACTACCGCTCCAGGCATTCCTGGCACTGAACCACGCACCAGCAATAAATTCTTGCTGCCGTCCACCTTCAATACTTCGAGATTCTTGATGGTTATGCGGGTTGCACCATACTGCCCAGCCATTTTCTTACCCTTGTTCACTCGGCCAGGAAACTGACATTGGCCAATGGCCCCAGGAGCACGGTGAGACAGCGAGTTACCATGAGTTGCTCTCTGCATACTAAAATTGTGCCGCTTCACACAACCTGAAAAACCTTTTCCCTTTGATATAGCAGCAACGTTAACCTCTTTGAAACCATTTAAGTAATCAACTGACAAAGTATCTCCCTGCGTGTACTCAGTAACCAATTTATCATCGACTCGGAACTCTTTCAGAACACGCTGTGGCTGAATATTACGTTTGGCGTAGTAACCCTGTTTGGGTTTGGATAATTCTTTCTGTGCAGGGCAGCTTGCCAACTGTACTGCATTATACCCATCTTTTGGCTTTGTCTTAACTGCAGTCACATGATTTGCGTCCACATAAATCAATGTTGCCTGAGTTATCGTCCCGTCTTCGCGAACATAACGACTAGTACCACATTTTATCCCAATTAAACCTGACATCTACTTACCCTCATCAACGCTAATTTGAATATCTATCCCAGCAGCAAGATTCAGCTTCTGCAAAGCATCGATGGTTGCAGAGTCTGGCTGTACAATATACAGCAATCTACCATAGGTTCTTATTTCCAGTTGATCACGGGAGTCTTTATTGACATGCGGTGAGCGTAGAATCGTAAACTTTTCCTTCCTAACCCGCACTGGTATAGGACCAGCAATCTGAGCTCCTGAACGTTTGACTGTATCGACAATCTCACGTACAGCTTTATCGAGCAAAGCATGGTCATATCCACGCATTTTTATCTTGATTTTCTCTGTTTTAACTTGCACTGCTGACATAATTCCTCTCTTAGTAACTAGCTGTCTTCGCCTTGTGATCGGCTTTTGATAATGACATCGGCAATTTGCGCAGGAACCTCAGCATAGTGCTTAAACTCCATACTAGATGCAGCACGGCCTTGACTCATTGAGCGCAAATCAGTGGTGTATCCAAACATCTCCGCAAGAGGGACATCAGCGGTAACAATTTTACCAGCAGGTCCATCATCCATTGCCAATATTAAGCCACGACGTCGGTTCAAATCTCCGACCACGTCACCCATATAATCTTCAGGAGTAACCACTTCAACCTTCATTACTGGCTCCAACAGTACAGGATTGGCTTTAGCCGCACCTTTTTTGAAAGCCATCGAACCCGCAATCTTGAAAGACATTTCACTTGAATCCACATCATGAAACGAACCATCATATAATGTAACTTGCGCATCTTCAACCGGATAACCCGCTATCACACCATTCGTCATTTGCTCCTTTATGCCTTTTTCCACAGCGGGTATATATTCACGCGGAATAACACCGCCCACTATGTTATTGACAAAAACAAAACCTGATCCTTGCTCTACAGGTTCGATACGAATATAAACATGTCCATATTGACCTCTACCACCGGTCTGACGTACAAACTTTGCTTCTTGCTCAACAGCATTTTTTATGGTTTCCCTGTAAGCAACTTGTGGTTTTCCAATATTTGCCTCCACGTTGAACTCGCGTCGTAATCTATCAACCATAATATCTAGGTGCAGCTCACCCATACCACTAATGATCGTCTGCGCAGTCTCAGGATCAGTACGCACACTGAATGATGGATCTTCATTTGTTAGCTTGGCCAATGCCAAAGCCATTTTCTCTTGATCCGGCTTTGTTTTTGGCTCTACTGCAATATGAATAACCGGATCCGGGATAATAATCTTTTCCAAGATTATCGGGTTGGCAATATCACAAAGCGTATCACCAGTGGAAACTTGCTTCAAACCAACAGCCGCAGCAATATCACCCGCGCGGATTTCTTTAATTTCCTTACGATTATTGGCATGCATCTGTACTAAGCGACCAATACGCTCACGCTTCTGTTTTAAGGAGTTGTAGACTGAGTCGCCTGTTTTTAACACGCCTGAGTAAACTCTGATAAAAGTCAAATTCCCGACAAAAGGATCAGTGGCAATTTTAAATGCCAGTGCACTGAAAGGCTCGTCATCTGAAGGCTTACGACTCTGCCCCTCATATTCATCGACACCATCAATAGCAGGAACATCCTGTGGTGATGGCAGATAGTTGATCACTGCATCCAGCAAGGATTGTACTCCCTTATTGCGGAAAGCTGAACCGCAAAGCATTGGGATAATTTCAATATCAATGGTCAACTTGCGTATGGCCTCAATTAGCTTATCCTCTGGCAAGTCACCATGCTCAAGATAATGCTCCATCAGATCATCACCCGCTTCAGCAGCTGTCTCCACAAGTTGCTCACGTAAGGAAGACGCCTCCTCCATGCATTCCGCAGGTATATCACGGTATTCATGTGTAACGCCCATATCATCGGCATCCCAATAGATTGCCTTCATCTTAATAAGATCAATAATACCTGCGAAATCATCTTCTGCACCAATCGGCATTTGCAGCGGCACGGTCTTGGCACCCAACCGGTCTTTGACCTGGTCCACAACACGCATGAAATTGGCACCAGCACGGTCCATCTTATTTACAAAGCCAATTCTTGGCACACGATAGCGATTGGCCTGACGCCAAACGGTTTCAGACTGTGGCTCAACTCCACCAACGGAGCACAAGACAAAAACAACACCATCCAGAACACGTAGAGATCTCTCCACCTCAATGGTAAAGTCGACGTGGCCTGGGGTATCAATAATATTGATTTGGTTTTTAGAGAACTGAGCATCCATTCCCGACCAGTAGATCGTTGTGGCAGCCGACGTGATAGTAATGCCGCGCTCCTGCTCCTGCTCCATCCAATCCATGACCGCATTACCGTCATGCACCTCACCTATCTTGTAAGTGACACCACTATAGAGCAAGATGCGCTCAGTAGTTGTTGTCTTCCCCGCATCAACGTGTGCGGATATACCAATATTTCGATAGTTTGCTAGTGCCTGATCTGACATTAATATTACCTCTTCATCCCTTGAAACACCGCATTGGCCTTCGCCATTCGCAACATCTGCTCTTTATCATCCAATGTTCTTGCTGAACCTTTCAAAACCCCAATCATTTCCTGTGTCAGTGCAGCCACCATAGATTTACACTGCGATATGCGTGCACGTGAGTTTCTAATGATAGCACGCAGGGCTAAAGTGATGCGGCGATCGGACCTAACGCTCACTGGCACCTGAATATTAGCTCCACCAATCCTCTTGCTGACCAACTCTAAGGTAGGGCCAGCTCTATCAAGCACTTCATTGAACACACTCAACAGTGCTCTGTCAGCTGCAGCACCTTCTAGATTGCCCATAGATATCACTTTTGCAACTTCAGCAGAACCACCTGAATGATCAGACTCTCTTTCTTCTCCATCGGATTCATCTTTATTAACCACAGGAGTAAAAAGCTTGTGCTGCTTATTGTACGCATTTAATTCTTCGAGTGCCAAATAAACTATTCGCGCAGCTTTTTGTTTCTTGCCATCCTTCATTAGCATTTTTATAAACTGCGCAATGACCACGCAACCAAAACGCTGGTCCGGCATCTTTGGCCGGGATAAACTTGATTCACTTTTTCGTCTAGACATTATGCTTACCTACGCCCTATTTAGATGATTTATCTTTTGGTCTTTTTTCGCCGTATTTTGAACGACCTTGACCACGCCCTGAGACACCGGCAGTATCCAAAACACCTCGTACTATTGTGTATCGCACCCCGGGTAAATCTTTCACCCTACCGCCTCGCACCAACACCACTGAGTGTTCTTGCAAATTATGGCCTATACCAGGAATATAACAAGTCACCTCAAAACCGGTAGTTAAGCGCACCCTGGCGACTTTACGCAGCGCTGAGTTTGGCTTCTTCGGTGTGGTTGTATACACACGCACACATACGCCGCGGCGAAGTGGGCTTCCTTGCAATGCTGGTACTGCATTCTTCTTAACTTTTGCCTTTCTTGGCTTTCTAGAAAGCTGATTAACTGTAGGCATTCACTTATCCTCTTGCTTAAACATCAGCACCTGTACACCACAAGTACTACAAATGAGTGTGTATTCTACTGAGATATGAAATATTTGTCAAGAAGATTAACGGCTAAAGCCAGATAAATCGTACAGTATAATCATCCATAGTCGATTTCCTGACGTCACCGCGCTATTTTTATCTATTATCTATAACAGCAAACAACAAAAACCCTGTCCTATTGCCGACCATACTCATCACGAAACCAATCAACGTCATACATGTCATCAAACTGAAGCACTGTGAGGCACCCACCATGAGTAATACTTACATACACACAGCATCAGCAGCAATATGCCGAAACCAAATCGCACTCACTAACAACAACTTTCATACAAACTCATTCATCTAAACACTCAAGTAATACTTACGTACCCACAGTCACAGCGCTGGCACTAAACACCCGAACAAAACCGATCCAACAACAACTTCAATATAAAATAATTCACGCAAGCATTGAAAATGATATCGAAAATACCAGGGAAATTTCTTCGTTGATGGCAAGTCTGCAACACAGCTAATGATTACTCATACAATCCGAAAATCTAGAAACCATAAAATCAGCATCAATTGCTATACGCAAAGAAATGATACCACCAGCAAGCAGTATCATTTCTATACATTATCGACTCCTATATGGTCGGATTGTCAGAATCGCCTGCACTGGCATTGTCACTTGCACTGGCATTGTCACTGTCTATTGAGTGCAGTTGCTGCGATAGCAAGTCTTGCTCATCCTGTTGCGAGGATGCAACATAGTTAAACCCAGTACCTGCTGGAATCAGCCTACCAACCAGTACGTTTTCCTTCAATCCCTTAAGTTCATCATTACTGCCGTTAATAGAAGATTCGGTCAGGACTCTTGTGGTTTCTTGGAACGAAGCAGCAGAAATAAATGACTCAGTAGACAATGAAGACTTAGTAATTCCAAGCAGTACCGGCTCTGCAACTGCTTTCGCTTCGCCCATGGCGACATTCACCTTAGAGTTAACACGCTCCAATACGTGGCTTTCGACCATCTCTCCGCGTAAGAATAAAGTAGAGCCCACATCAACAATGACTACTTTTCTCATCATCTGCCGAATGATGATTTCAATATGCTTATCATTGATCTTTACCCCTTGTAAACGATAAACCTCTTGAACTTCATCCACGATATACCTAGCCAGATCAAGCTTACCTTTCAAACGTAAAATTGCATGTGGGTCATCGGCCCCATCGACAACAACTTCACCTCGTTCTACCGACTCCCCCTCAAATACAGTTAGGCTCCGCCATTTAGGAATCAACTCTTCATAAACTTCGCCATCTGGAGAAGTGATCAATAGGCGTTTTTTATCTTTCGTCTCTCTTCCCATGCTAACAACTCCGGCTTTTTCAGCCAAAATAGCAGCCTCTTTTGGTCGACGCGCCTCAAATATATCTGACACTCTAGGTAAACCCCCAGTGATGTCACTGGTCTTATAACTTTCTTTTGGAATTCGTGCAATGATGTCACCAATACCCACTTCATTCCCAGGCTCTAAATTAATAATGGCACCTGAGTTCAAGAAGTAGTTGGCTGGCACCTGAGTACCTGGATGGTATACACTATTACCAGTCTTGTCGAGTAGTCGTAACATTGGTCGTGATTGCTTCCCTGTGGGCAAATCACGCATCACTACCGTTGTTGACAACCCGGTTAATTCATCCACTTGACGCGTGACGGTGACTCCCTCGATCATATCTACAAAATCAACAAATCCACTGACCTCAGAGATTATCGGATGCGTATAAGGATCCCACTCAGCAATATTATCTCCTGGCTTGACGGCTTGTCCATCCTTAAAGTGTAATACAGTACCGTAAGGAACTTTATAGCGCTCAAACTCGCGACCTTTCTGATCTAAAAGCGCCACCACACCTGAACGAGAGATTGCAACCAACTCAGCGGTTTCATGATGCTGCAATGTTTTCATATTATGAAAACGCACAGTTCCAGCTCTAGTAACCTTAATAGAGTTCTCCGCAGTAGCCCTAGATGCAGCTCCTCCGATATGGAAAGTACGCATAGACAACTGTGTACCTGGCTCACCAATGGATTGAGCTGCGATAACACCTACAGCTTCACCGATATTGACCAAATTACCACGAGCAAGATCTCTACCATAACAAAGGGCGCAAATTCCAAATGTCTTTTTACAAGTGATTGGTGAACGCACCCAGATTCTATCCACAGCATGTTGCTCTAGAGTATCGATCTCAGATTCACCGAGTAAGGTATTGCGAGAGAGAATCACATTGTCATCCACAACCACATCCTTCACTAGCACACGCCCGAGTGCACGCTCTCGCAGTGGCTCGACAACATCACCACCTTGAATATGAGGATATATTTCAATGCCTTCTGTTGTCCCACAATCGTCAGTCACAACGACCACATCTTGAGCAACATCCACCAAACGTCGAGTTAGGTAACCTGAGCTTGCTGTTTTTAAAGCAGTATCCGCCAAACCTTTTCGTGCGCCATGTGTAGAAATAAAGTACTGCATGACATTCAAACCTTCACGGAAGTTTGATTTTACTGGAGTCTCAATGATACCGCCATCAGGTCGACTCATCAGACCTCTCATCCCCACCAGCTGTCGCATCTGACTTACGGAACCCCTTGCGCCTGAATCCGCCATCACAAAAATTGAATTGAACGAATCCTGACTAACGGTGTTACCTTCTGCATCAACCACTGGCTCAACTGAAATGGTTTTCATCATTGATTTTTGCACTTGCAAACTTGCATGTGTCCAAATGTCTAAGATCTTGTTATACCGTTCCCCCGTAGTCAAGAGCCCCGTGGCATACTGGTTCTCAATCTCACGTACCAAGTTATCACCCTGATCAATGATACTATATTTATCTTCTGGTATGGTTAGGTCATCTATCCCAATAGACACACCAGATACGGTAGCATACTCAAAGCCAAGATACATAAACTTATCTGCAAACATTACCGTCTGCTTTGGCCCCAATTTATATACACAAGCATTGATCAGCGCTGAAACATCAGTGCTCTTCATGACTTTGTTGATTAACTCAAAGGGAAGACCTGCAGGAATGATTTGCCAAAACAGAATCCGACCTACCGTTGTATCAACAAGCACTTTATTGTCATGAGAACCTGATTCTTCGACGTTCATGTATACTTTTACCTTTGCATGCAGTACTACTTTTTTCATCAAGTACGCACGATGACACTCCTCAACTGAGGAAAAAACCATACCTTCACCGCGAACATTAATACGCTCCTTTGTCATGTAATACAAGCCCAATACAACGTCCTTGTCAGGAACTATAATCGGACTACCACTTGCTGGTGACAAAATGTTGTTAGTGGACATCATCAAACAGCGCGCCTCTAACTGCGCCTCAATACTCAAGGGCACATGCACTGACATCGTGTCGCCATCAAAATCAGCGTTGTAAGCTTTACAAACCAATGGGTGTAACTGAATCGCTTTTCCTTCTATCAAGATCGGCTCGAACGCTTGTATGCCTAAACGGTGCAATGTCGGCGCACGATTTAATAACACCGGATGCTCCTTAATCACCGATTCAAGTACATCCCAAACGATTGGATCTTTATTCTCAACCATCAGCTTAGCTGATTTTATCGTTGCACAGCTTTCCATCTGCTGAAGCTTACCAAAGACAAATGGTTTAAATAATTCCAATGCCATCTGCTTTGGCAATCCACACTGATGTAATTTTAACGTTGGGCCCACAACAATGACCGAGCGCCCAGAATAATCCACACGCTTTCCAAGTAGGTTAGCCCTAAATCGACCACCCTTACCCTTAATCATATCAGCTAGAGACTTCAATGCCCGCTTGTTTGTTCCAGTAATCGCTCGGCCTCGTCTACCATTATCAAACAACGCATCTACCGCTTCCTGTAGCATTCTCTTCTCATTACGAACAATGATTTCTGGAGCACACATCTCGAGTAATCTGCGCAATCTATTGTTGCGATTAATCACTCTTCTGTACAAATCATTCAAATCGGAAGTAGCAAAACGCCCACCGTCTAGCGGAACCAAGGGCCTCAAGTCTGGTGGCAAAATCGGCAACACTGTGAGAACCATCCACTCAGGTTTATTTTTTGAGCGCTCTACTGCTTCAAGCACACGCAAACGCTTCATCATCCGCTTCAATCTTGTTTCAGATGATGTCTGCGCCACCGCATCCTTCAAAGCAACTATCTCTTCACTCAAATTCATATCAACAAGAACTTTCTGAATGGCCTCTGCACCCATCATTGCAGTAAAGGTATCGCCATACTGTTGAATGGCCTCAAGATAACCTTCTTCGCTCAATAATTGCTTATATTGTAGATCTGTCATTCCAGGATCAGTGACCATATAAGACTCAAAGTAAAGCACACGCTCGATATCCTTTAGATTCATGTCTAGCATTAAACCGATTCGAGATGGCAGCGACTTTAAAAACCAAATATGAGCCACAGGACATGCTAACTCTATATGCCCCATACGTTCACGACGCACTTTAGTTTGCGTAACCTCAACACCACATTTTTCGCACACAACCCCCCGATGCTTCATCCGCTTATATTTGCCACATAAGCACTCGTAATCTTTGACCGGACCAAAAATCTTCGCACAAAATAGCCCATCTCTTTCCGGTTTAAAAGTGCGATAATTGATTGTCTCTGGCTTGCGAACTTCACCATAAGACATTGCACGTATCTTCTCAGGTGAAAGGATATGAATACTGATGCCACGATTGTCAGTGTCTTGCTGCAGTGATATCGCTGAGTCCATATGAAAGATATCCATATCTTTTTTTACTTCTTCATGCTCAAACTGAATATCCAAGCCTAGAGATCTGACTTCCTTAACCATCACATTGAAAACTTCAGGCGTCGATGCTTCCATCGTCAAGTTGTCATTGACAATATTTTTGTACATTTTTGTCCGGCCTGAGACATCATCTGATTTTACAGTCAGCATTTCCTGAAGGGTATAAGCTGCACCGTAAGCTTGTAGTGCCCAGACTTCCATCTCACCAAAGCGCTGGCCACCCTGTTGTGCCTTACCACCCAGCGGCTGTTGAGTCACCAGACTATATGAACCAGTTGAGCGTGCGTGCATTTTCTCATCAACCAAATGATGCAGCTTTAATATGTATTTATACCCAACAGTTATCTCACGGTCAAAAAACTCACCAGTTCGACCGTCAACGAGTTTTGCCTGGCCTGATGCATCCACACCAGAAAGTTCTAATAATTGCTTAATTCTATCCGCAGTAACACCATCAAAAACCGGACTTGCAAATGGCAACCCATCCTTGTATCGTAGCATACTCTGCTTATCTAAGAACTCGGGAGCAGATTGACCATTCCCAGCGATGGTATAAACATTACGCATTAGCTCCAAAGCTTTATCAAGGTTATCATTTTCAGCATAATCAGCCAATTTAGAACCAAGACGCTTGGCCGACCAACCTAAATGGGTCTCTAGTATTTGCCCAACGTTCATCCTTGACGGCACACCCAGAGGGTTTAAGATGATATCTACTGGGGTACCATCCTCCATATGTGGCATGTCCTCTTCAGGAACAATAATTGATACAACACCTTTATTACCATGCCTACCAGCCATCTTATCACCTGGCTGAAGTTTGCGTTTGGTGGCTAAAAAGACCTTGATCACTTTAATAACACCAGGTGCTAAATCATCACCTGACTGTAAACTTTGTTGTTTTTTCTGAATGGCCTCTTCATAAGCTTTTTGCATTTTTTCTGCTTTCCCTGCCAATACCTTGATGGCTGCAGTTAGTTTTTTATCTTTGAGATCAAGGGCAAACAATACAGTATCGCTCATTTGGCTAACATCAGTATTAGTCAAACAGTGTCCTGCCGAAAGCTCAGCAATACCAGTGCGCAATACCTGATTTTGAGCAATATCAACCATCTGGTCACGCAAGCAAGCCAAATTCAGCTGCAATGCAGTATACATGCCCTTGCGATAACTTTTCATAGTTTCAGCAATTATCGCAAGTGAACGAGGATCACGGTCGGAGCCATCGCGATAAAACACCTGCACATCAGTGACAGTGCCATACACACCTTGAGGAACACGCAGCGAACTGTCCTTCACATCTGAAGCTTTCTCACCAAAAATTGCACGCAGCAACTTTTCCTCTGGGGTCAACAATGACTCACCCTTTGGTGTGACCTTACCAACAAGAATATCACCTGGCTTGACCTTTGCGCCCACATAAATAATCCCGTGCTCATCCAATTTTGCCAGCGACTCTTCACCAATATTTGGGATATCAGCAGTGATTTCTTCTGCACCCAGCTTAGTATCGCGTGCAGTACAGCTCATCTCTTGTACATGTACTGAGGTGAAGCGATCTTCGTGCACAACACGCTCAGAAAT
>Ga0160422_10002782_pt1 | contig 10913 bp, 9 predicted proteins | sample Fk160mmetaG_FD_108192 | JGI IMG/M metagenome (GOLD analysis project Ga0160422, IMG submission 108192) | Marine microbial communities from the Central Pacific Ocean - Fk160115 60m metaG | ecosystem: Environmental > Aquatic > Marine > Oceanic > Photic zone | place: The Central Pacific Ocean... | reverse complement strand
CAAGAGTCAATCGCCGTCGCAACGCTTATCTTTGGCGGGGTACTGCATCGGCATCCCGATATCGATATCTGCCTGAGTCATGCCGGGGGCACCGTGACGTCACTGGTCGGTCGCTTTAACCGCGCCTGCACCAAACGGCCTTGGGTACCCGAACATCTCCAATACGAGGGCGCCTTCGAGGAGTCACTGCAGAAACTCTGGTTCGACACCCACGTTCACGACCCGCGGGTGTTGAGCTGGGTTATCGACATCATGGGCACCGACAAGCTACTGCTCGGCACCAATTTTGCGGGCTGGGACCAACACGCGATGACGCAGGATGTGCCGGCGGAATTGGCGCTAACGATGGCCAACAACGCGAAACGCCTGCTGAGAGTGAACGCTTGACATGGTAGGACCGACCGAGAGGGAGCTCGCACAGCGCTGGCCGCTGATTATGGCGACCTGCATGGGCATCATCAGCAGCTCCTTTGTATTGCCTTATTACTCTATCGGAGCGCTCCTAACACCGGTGACCGAAGAGTTCGGATGGAGCCGCGCGCAGTTTCAGGCTGCCATTTTGTTCAGTTCGGGTCTGGGGGCGTTGACTTCACCACTAATTGGCTGGCTGAACGACAAATACGGCCCGAGACGTGTCGCCCTTCCCTCTATGATTGGCCTGTCTCTCGGATTGCTGACTGCCTCCCAGATTCAAGGCGACTTGTGGATGCTGTTTCTCGCCTACGGCATGATGGCGTTGCTGGGTGCCGGCACGATACCGGTGACCTGGACACGGGCCATCGCGACCAGCTTTTTTAAAAGAAGAGGCTTGGCACTCGGACTAGCGCTGACCGGAACCGGCATCTGCGCGTCGGTCGCGCCGCATTACACCGTATGGCTGACCGGTCAGTTTGGGTGGCGGGGCGCCTACGTTGGTCTCGCATTAGTGCCGCTAGTGCTTGCCTGGCCCATGCTGTACTTCTTGTTCAGGCCGCTGGATGCGCACTCTCAAACAGAGAATCACGAGCCCGAGAAGTCAGCGGCGCTAGAGAACGGCCTCACCCTAGGTGGGGCCGTTCGTGGATATCGGTTTTGGGTCCTGTTGTTATCGATCCTTTTTGCTTATCAGGGCTTCTCTGGAATCGGACCCAACCTACTTCCCTCTCTCACTGACGACGGCTTTAGCAGAGAGCAGGCCGCGTCGGTACAAAGCGTTTTTGGCCTCTCGATCATCATTGGACGGGTGGTGGTGGGGTACCTCGTCGATCGATTGTGGGCGCCGGGAGTGGCCGCTTTCTGCCTGGCCATACCTGCCGTAGGCGCGGCCATGCTTCACGGCTCACAGAGTTTTGAAACCGCCGCGCTGGCAGCCTTTCTGATTGGCTTTGCAGCCGGCGCAGAACTGGACCTGATGGCCTTTCTTGCGGCGCGCTATTTCGGGTTGGCCCACTACGCCAAAATTTACTCGATTCTGTATGCCACCCTCGCCGTTTGCTCAGGCACAGCACCGATGATTTTCGCCTCGGTTTATGACACTACGGGCAGCTACGACCTCGGCTACACAGTCGCGACCGGGCTCTTTATCGTATCGGTGGTGCTGATCTTACTGCTTGGACGCTACCCGAAAGAATACGAGGGCGGGCACTAAGCAGCTATTCTCAATTGATATCTTATGAGCCAATTGGCGCCCAAGCCAACAGACTGCTGTCGTTGGTAAAGGTATTGGGCACCAGCTTGATGCCCCCCGCCTCTGCCAAGGCCACGTAATCCATCCAACTCACAACGGCCACAATCGGCGTACCCGGTCCGGTATCGAAGGTCAGTGGACCATAGACATTCGCGGTGTAAATCAGGTCGTCTTCTGAAACGCGTTGGGTGGCGTCGTGTCGCGCACCAGAGGGCTCATAAAACCATGTGCCAGGCCCGTAACCCTCCGGCGGGCCGGCGCGAACGCCCAACGCGCCCTCGAGCACTAGAAAATCGGAACCACCAATATGGTTATGGGGTGCCGCAACACCGTTATGGCGAACCATCAGTGAGATAAATCCCGTCTCCTGACTGACTCGCAGCACCTTCAGGCCAATGTCGGGCAGGTCTGGATTCACAACCCAGGGCACTGCACGGCAATCGATGAAGTAAGGGTGCTGAAAAGTGTCTGCGGTGGCAGTGGTCACACTCGCCACCAGATGACCTGACTTTTTGCCCGCGATAGCTAACGGCGCACCTTCGCCCGAATAATCTTCACGCTCGACCATGCACTCGGCAAGAGTGTTGGGCACCATGCTAATGCCAGCTTGTAACGCCATTTGCCGAATATCTGCGCTGGTGACCAGACGGTCTACCTGATTATCGGCGGAGAGCATGGCAAAGGCGCCGTAGCAATTCACCAAGAACTCGGACTCCTCGGCCGCCGTGAGGCTTTGCATGCAGGTATTGGCCGACAGATAGCCCCAAATACCCGGCTCAAGATGGCTCTCGCCATTGCTGTCGCTATAATCAAGGCTTCCTGATAACACCAACAAATCCATGCCCGACAGAGACAGCAAGCGCTCGAGGACGGCGCCTTTTTCAAGCCGCACAATCACATTGAACATACCGCTTTCCATGCTGGCTCGCAGCGGCTTCAGTGAGCAACCAGCAACACCACTAAGGGGTAGCCATGGCAGCAGGTTGGTATCGACCCCGCCCTCTGCTCCGTCGGGATCAAACTCGGGGTTGAACGCCAAAGATCCTTCACTCATGAGGATTCTCCTTAGTAGGTCTATAGCTTTAAACGTAGCGCATTCAGACACATCTCAAAAGGCACACGTCATCCCAACCCAATCGTTTTCCTTACTGGCATGACCGCCTTGCACCGTCAGCAAAACGATCACTTGTCAGAGCAACCGCGGACGCTTAGTTTGATCTGTGCACACACCAATGGCGATTAAATTATGGCAAACCAGACCACAGCCACCGATGGCTTCGTTCTCAATCAGACCATGATGCGCATCAAGGATCCCGCGCTGTCTCTGGACTTCTACCAGCAGGTACTGGGTATGACCCTCTACCAGCGCGTTGATTTCGCCGAAATGTCTTTCTCTCTGTATTTCTTGGGTTACCCCTCCAATCACCCGGGCGAGCGCCTGCCGAGCGAGCCCGCTGAGCGATCTCGATTCACCTTTCAGCAAAGTGCCCTATTAGAGCTCACCCATAACTGGGGTACGGAAGCTGACGAAAATTTCGAGGGATATCACGATGGCAATATCGAACCCCGCGGCTTCGGTCACATCGGGATCACGGTGCCCGATGTGGACGGCGCCTGCCAACGCTTTGAGGAACTGGGGGTCGAGTTTGTCAAAAGACCCAATGATGGCTCAATGAAAGGGCTGGCCTTTATTAAAGATCCCGACGGCTACTGGATTGAGATATTGAACGCTGACACTATCACTTCATTGATCGGCGAGCGGGGGGCGCTGAGTCACTGATCAGCTGGCTTAGCCTTAATCCATCTTTTCCGCCGCACGCTGGCGAGTTTCCGTGGGCGATTCTTGGTACTGTGCACGATAGCGCTTGCTGAAGTGCGAGATATTAGAGAAGCCCCAGGCATAAGCGATCTGACCAATCTGAAGATGCGCGCCAACCGGACTGGAAAGATCTCTTTGACAGCCCGCCAGACGCTTGAGAATGATAAGTTCGTTTACGGTGACTGACTGATCGCGGAACAGCCAGTGCAGATAGCGCTTGGAAATTCTGTGCACGCTAGCGATCTGGCTCACACTCAGTGTGGGGTCGGGAAGATGCTGGTCAATGTAGCGCATGATTTCGCAACGCTGCCGCTCACGGAGGCTTTTATCGTGATGCAAGTCTGCTGGGAGCGCCCCCAAAACGAAGGCATTGACCGCATCGAGTATTGTTTCGGACTCAACCTCCGCATCGTCGAAATCGCGGTCAGCCACCGCCCTGATCAGATTGTTCAGTAAAAATCGGCTACCCGAGGATGGGTCAAATTTGCGCGGCATCTGGTTAAGTGCCGAGAGTGCGTTGTGGCTGAGCAGACGGGAGGGCATTGCCAGCGCCACCTTGTGCAGTGGCTCGTACACCTCAAACTGCGTCGCCTTTGAACTGTCCCAGACAAAGGTGTCACCGGCTGCAACCGTGTAACGTTGCCCGCCAAACTCGATGTGCTCGCCCCCTTCGAGGTAGCTGAGCAATATGACCGAAGGCTCCTCGATATTGTTGGCATGTCTCTCAGTACGAAAACCTGAGCAGGGATCGCATCGACTCTCAATGACATTGATGTTGCCGATCACCTTATGACGAAGTGAAGCGCTAAACGGGCCACCGGGCGTTTTTCCCGGACACCAGTCCGAACCCTGCGCGGACATTAGCTTGTCTACCCAGGCCTCATAAGCATCCGCACCCCGAGTACCACCCGATTCCCAGGACTCTCTCACGAAACAGTTCATTTATCAGTCTTATTGGTCTCGCTATAGCCACACACTATCAACTGGGGCGATTTGGTCAAGTCAGCACGCTCATCGCAGGCACCGGCCGTTTCACCCAGAGAAAAACCCCTTGTCCCTCTGAGCACAGGTGTACGCGGCCGGTGTGCCTATACTGATTTTGTCGACACCTCGACTGTCTAAACACACCATAAGAGAGGACAGCGCATGCTAAGGCACACATTCCCCACCCCGAATCGCCTATCACTTGCTATTTTGACGATTTCTCTAGGCATCGGGATCGACGGCATACCCGTCGCCCTCGCACAGGGCGCGTCACTTGAAGAAGTTATCGTGACGGCCAGAAAGCGCGATGAAAACCTGATGGACATACCAGAGTCGGTCTCTGCCATTGGCGCAGCCGAGGTTGAGCGTCGCAACATCAAAGGCCTTAACAAAATCGGATTAGCCGTCCCTAACCTAAATCTCTCAATGCGAACAGACGGCTACCCCAACGTGACCATTCGTGGTGTTGGTGCCTATGGCATGACTCAAGGGGTGGGCTTCTATCTCGACGACGTGCAACTCTTCAGCGACGCGTCCTCTCGCTTTGGCGATATAGAGCGAATAGAGGTTCTGAAGGGCCCTCAAGGCGTTTTGTATGGTGGAAGCAATATTGGCGGTGCAGTCAAATATGTCAGCAAAACGCCGTCAACCGAAGAGATGGGAGGCAGACTAAAGGCTCTAGCTGGAGAACAAGGCATTTGGGACATTGAGGGTGATATCAACGTCCCTCTGTCAGACAAGTGGGCGCTGCGGGCTTTCGCCTTCACCCGCGAAGATGACGGCTTCATGACCAATCCGGGGTCGCTATCCCCTGTATTTGGGGTGGACTACAACCAACCTGAGGATGTCGGCGCTTACGAGCAGTCTGGCGGGCGATTGGTCTTACACGGTGACATTTCGGACCGTGTCAGCATCACGGCGTCGGCGCGATACAATGAGTACGATGGCCCGGTTAATAATTGGGCCAGGGAAATGGGTACGCCAGGAAATCTCCAATATCCATTCACCTTGGATACCAACCTCAATCCGACTCATGAAAGAGAAACATTTGGCGCCCGCTTTGAGATCAATGCTGAATTCGATAATTTCGACTTCAAGAGCATCACGTCTTACACGGATACCGAGAGCGATCGTCATACTGATGTCGACCTGACACAGCTTTGGTTTTTCAATACATTTAGGCCTGAAACCATGGAGGTCTTAACGCAAGAATTCCGTTTCTCGTCTAATTCAGATGGGCCCTTGCAGTGGGTTGGCGGGGTTTATCTCATGGATTTCGAAGAGACTATGAATTCCTTTCTCGATTTTGGATGGATTATTCTCGAAGCAGATGACCCGTCAGTACACGTGCAAGTCCCCTTCGAAACCCGGCGAGAGGATAAAGGCAACTTAGCGGCCTTCGGAAACGTGACTTACGAAACAGGACAGTGGGAATTCGGTCTTGGTCTAAGAATTGATCGATGGGAGTCAGAAGAAGAAGCTGTGGACATTGGGCACTCTGCGTCCAAGGATGATGTGGAAATTTTACCCAAGCTGTCGGTAACAAGACACTTAAGCGAAAACTCTATGACCTACCTCACTGTTTCGAAAGGTTTCGAGCCGGGAGGATGGGTAGGGATAGCTGATGGTGCACCGCCGGTTTATGGCCCGAATGGCGAAAAAACCCTAGCAGGTTTTGATCCAGAAGAGGCAATTCAATACGAGTTCGGCTGGAAAGGCTCCTCTGAGGATGGACGCTTACAAGCAACAGCATCCGTATTTTTCATCGATTACGACAACCGCCAATTCGAATTCATAGTGCCTAACCCCAGCGGAGATGGCACTTTAATAGACGGTATTGAAAACATAGGAGACTCTGAGCAGAGAGGCCTTGAGGCCAGTCTTACCTGGAGAGCAAGTGAATATCTACAGATAGCGGCAGCTTATGGGTATATAAGCGCTGAGTGGGATGACAATACAATTTTACCCGACGGCAGTGCAAATCTCGGCGGCCAGACACCACCGCAAATCATTGATAAAAGTCTTTCATTGACAGCCAATTTCCAAAAACCTGCGTTCTCTGGATTCGATTGGCTAGCTAACTTTCAGCTTAGCCACAATGGTACAATGGAAGGTGGAAAGCCGTCTGGCGGGACCGTTACTAATCCAGAGTTTACAGTTTTAAATCTGCAAGTGGGATTAGTCTCTGACAGCTGGGAATTGCTGCTCAATCTAGATAACGCTCTCAACGAAAAATACTATACCGACATCGAACCATTCCCTAACTTTGGTTTTGGTGGCCTCATTGGTACCGAGCCCGCGGAAATTATCATCGGTACACATGGGCACCCAAGACTGTTCACAGCGAGCGCAACGTACCGATTCTGATAAAATGCTGAATTAAGCCAAATCAGCGGGCAAGCTATGTCTGACGAGCTAGAGCTCGCCACACGCGCACTGAAGCATTTCAACGAGGGCACCACTGATCTGGCGCCCTCGCAGATGCGCATCCCTCTCTCCGCCTATACAGACGAGCAGCAGTATCAGGTGGAGCGTCAGGCCGTTTTTTTTGAGTCTCCCATTGCGGTGGCGCTGTCGCTAGAGATACCCGAACCCGGTGACTTTCAGACACAGACGGTGATGGATATTCCTCTGCTGATGACCCGGGATCGCGACGGGCGCGTTCATTGTTTTATCAATGTCTGCCGGCACCGAGGGGCCAAGGTCTGTCAGGCGGAAAAAGGCCACCAATCCCGCTTCAGCTGCCCTTACCACGCCTGGACCTACAACAATCGCGGCGCGCTGGTTGGCATTTACGGGGAGGAGACGTTTGGCGATGTCGATCGCGACAGCATGGGCCTCACAGAGCTGGCCTGCGATGAGAGCGCGGGGGTCATTTTTGTTTGCCTGACCCCGGGCAAGACGTTTGAGCTGAGTGAGTGGCTGGGTGAATTCGCAGATAAGCTCGAGGATCAGGCACTACACGACTGGCATCTCTATACTGAACGCCATCTCTCTGGCGCTGGGTGGAAGGCAACTCTGGATGGCTACCTGGAGATCTACCACCACGACAGCGTGCATGGCAAAACCGTGGGGCCGCATACGGTCGGCAACCTGCTGGTTCACGATACCTGGGGTGCTCATCAGCGAATGGCTATTGCCAGAAAAAATATCGGTGAGCTCAATGAGTCATCACCTGAGACCTGGACGACGCCCGAGGCCTACATCCGCGTGGTGCACTCGGTGTTTCCGAATCTTTCGATTTCCGCGATTCTTGGCGGCCAGTGCCTGATCGGCTTCATTTTCCCGGGCGAGACGAGTACTACCACTGTGACCCGCCAGCTCATTTTGAGTGCCAAGACACCGGCCAACGATCAAGAAGCTGAAGAAATAGAAACCTTTAGCCAAATGACGCTACAAGCAGTCCGTGATGAGGACTACGCTCTGGTAGCTACGGTACAGAACGCGCTGCTCTCGGGCGCTAACGAGAGCTTTCTGATTGGCCGAAATGAACCCGCAGTTCAGCACTACCATCGATCCATTGCCACTGTCTGCAGCACCGGCTGACCACTCCCTTGCTAGCGACTAACGGTCTAGCCGACTAAGCTCCTGTGGCACTGCCATGAGGGATCCTCGCCATGGGTATCATCGATTATCACAGCCCCCTGAATATTCTCGTTTCGGTTAAGGGACATCCTTTCGAACGGGATGCTTTTGCCGAGCTATTTGAATCCTTTGACGGCATCCGCCACACCCTCGTTGAGCAACCCGCCAGTCAATCATTCATGAATCCGACCGCGTCTGTGCCCTGGGATGCCTTTGTGTTTTATGACATGCCGGGAATCGACTTCAGTACCCAACCTCCGGGATTGGTGTCGCCTTCGGATGAGTTCAAGCAAGGATTCATGGACTTGCTGGCTGCGGGAAAGGGCATGGTGTTCTTGCACCATGCAATCGCTGGCTGGCCCCTCTGGCCGGATTACGGCGAGGTCATTGGTGGACGCTTTTTTTATCTGCCCACCGAATGCCGCGGTCAACCGGTGCTCGACTCGGGCTATCGGCACGATGTGTCCCACTCTGTGCAGGTGGTGGGTACATCTCACCCCGTTACCGAGGGCCTGAATAACGCCTTCGCACTCAAGGATGAGCTGTACTTGTACGAAGTATTCGAAGATAGTATTGATCCCCTGCTCACTAGCGGTCACATCTTTGATCGCGAGCATTTTTACTCCGCTCATCACGCGGTAACTGGCAACATGTTCTGCAATGACGACTGGCCTCACCCAGAAGGTCCAAACCTGATTGGCTGGACAAAGGCGGTTGAAAACAGCCGTGTCGTGTATCTGCAGCCGGGTGATGGGCCTGAGACTTATTCATCACCCCACTATCGACGTCTGGTGGAAAATGCGATTCGTTGGGTTGTTGCCTGAGAGAAGAGTCCGTCGCCAATACTTTCTTTGGCGAAAGTAAGTTATTGCCAGTGCAATTAATTTACCGGTGTTGGTGATCACGCACCTGGCGTCAAGATAGCGATATGCTCGAAGCTGCTCTCATCCTCGCTGTGCATGTCAAAGCGCAAGCGTACTCGAACACGCTGGTTATCTGAGGCCCATTTAAGGGGGAGCACCAAACCAGTGTCATCGCTCCGTAGCTGCGAAATGGGCGTCAGCGGATGAGCTTCTTTCCAACCATCCTGCGGGGCATTGCGGTCCTCGTAGCCAACGCTGATATCTCTCAGTCTGCCGCGCCGATTGGAACCGGCCGAGAGATCGTAACATCCAGCGATTGCCTCAAAGCGAGACCGGCAGTGGCTTGTTAATAGACTGAGTCAGCGATTCAAGCGCAACAGAAAAACCAATGATGGCGCTGTAACCGGGCGTTTGCTCTCTATGAACCGTGCCCGCCGTAGCAATAATCTTTGCGCCACGCTGACAAGTGACCGAGTCATCCTCGCCGTCTACCCATACCGTGAGCTCACCACCGGTGACGTAAAGCACCGAATCAAAATCGTGCCAATGCAATTCGTTTTCCTCAGCGGGAAAATCGAATGCCATCGCGTGACAGCCCATGGCCTCGATCTCTTCGTAAGCTTGCGCCTCGTCGTCAAAGTAAAGCACTTCGTTCATCGCATCGCCCCCATCGTGTCTATGTGCCCTACTTCATCCGCATCAGCAACAATTGCACACCAGCGCCTCCAAGCGCCGACGAAGCGGGGGCGCCCTCTTTGCGCTCGCAACATCGATAGAACCGACACTGGGGTCGTGAGTCACTACTCCTCGTCGCCTTTATGATGGAGATAATCCTTGACCACTCGCCGCCATACCCAAAGGCCCGAAATCATCAGGACCAATCCGTAAGCAAGCGCCAGCACCACCTCTCCACTAATCATTCTTCTTCCCACACCATCTGCTCGACACTTGCGATCGCTGCTTGATAAGGCAGGGCGTAAAATAGGGTCAACGCCACAGCTATCACCGCTCCCATCGCTACCATGATCTTTGGCCATACTAAGGTCTGCTGGACGACTGCGGGGTCCCGCTCCTGTGGCGGCATGGTATGAAGTGCCTCGCGATACGTTGCCTCGTGCATGGAGACCGGGCCCAAATTCGACACCACCCGCACCACGAGATAGCTACTAACGACACCTACGAGAATCGGATCAGCTACGACCGGCCACTGCACCCAACCTCCGAGAGAGAGGGCATTCATGGTCACGTTCACACCAAAGCCCGCCGCCATGCCCCAGAAGGCGCCCGCCTCTGTGAGTCGCCCGCTCCAAATACTCATAAATGCCACGACGCCCCAGGAAGACGCAAACAGCGGGCCTGCAAAGTGAGTAAGCCAATAAATATTGCGCGGCAGCAAGAGCGCCAAGCCAATTACGGTCAGGCCCACCATCAACATAGCCAGCCTCGCTGCTCTCAAGTGCATGCGGCTCTCAGCATTATTGCCGGCCCCTTCAGCAACCTGCTCATTCCCGCTCCCCAGAATGTCGTGACTAACGCTAAAACCCACCAGCGACAGAAAAGTTGAGGCAGAGGACAGCCCAGCCGCCAGCACTCCGCATATCAGGATCGCCCCTAATAAAGTGGGCAGTAAATTCATCGCGACCCAAATCATGGTGCTCTCGGCGACTGTGATGTCGGGGTTAATCAAATTCACTGTCGCAGCCGCGAAGTTGGTAATCAGATATAACAGCAGCATGGCAATCAATGCACCGCAGGCCGACCGCAGCACTACGTGTTCGCTTCTCGCCATGAGATAGCGGCTCGTCTGCCAGGGACTCACCGCCACCACGATGCCCCACGCCACACCAAGGATGCTCGCCCAGATGAGCGCTTCCCACTTTGTCTGCCAATAGACATCAGGCCCTATCCGGCCATGCCAGGCGATGATCCCCGGCTTCGCCTCATACACCGCTAGAGATTCGATTGCGCTGAACCAACCACCCGCCGCGTCAACAAT
>Ga0160422_10002781_pt1 | contig 10914 bp, 4 predicted proteins | sample Fk160mmetaG_FD_108192 | JGI IMG/M metagenome (GOLD analysis project Ga0160422, IMG submission 108192) | Marine microbial communities from the Central Pacific Ocean - Fk160115 60m metaG | ecosystem: Environmental > Aquatic > Marine > Oceanic > Photic zone | place: The Central Pacific Ocean... | reverse complement strand
GGCAACTTCCACCAACTCTTCTACCCAAGACGTTCAGGCCTTTCGAGAGGCCCTCATGGCGGACTACCGTTTGATGTGTGTCAGCCGTGAAGCGTCGCTTCTCGGTCGCAAAGAGGTGCTTACGGGCAAGGCGAAGTTTGGCATTTTTGGAGACGGGAAGGAGATGGCGCAGGTGGCGTTGGCGAAGGTGGTGCGTCCAGGAGATTGGAGGTCGGGGTATTACCGAGACCAAACGTTCATGATGGCCCGATCGCTTCTGAGCGTTCAGCAATACTTCGCGGCGCTGTATGCCCATGCAGATGTGGAAGCGGATCCCACCTCAGGAGGTCGTCAAATGGGTGGGCACTTTGCCACCCGCACGTTGAACGACGACGGTTCCTGGAAAAACCTGATGTCGGACTTCAACAGTTCGGCAGATGTGAGTCCAACGGCCGCACAAATGCCTCGCTTGCTGGGGTTGGCCCAAGCGAGCAAGGTGTTCCGCGCTTTGCCTGAATTGGCGGATCGCATGTCCACGTTCACGGATGGTGGAAATGAAATTGCGGTAGGCACCATTGGGGATGCCAGCACCTCGGAGGGGTTGTTTTGGGAAGCCATGAACGCGGCGTGTGTGCTCGAAATCCCCATGCTCATGAGCGTTTGGGACGACGGCTACGGCATCTCGGTTCCCAAGAAATACCAGACGGTCAAAGAGACCATCTCAGGTGCCCTGTCCGGATTCCAGCGGGAGGAGGCCACGAACGGTTTGCTCATCTACAGAGTCAAAGGTTGGGATTACCCCAATTTGGTGGCCACTTACGAGGAGGCAGCCAAGCGCTGCCGGGAAGAGCACGTGCCTGTGCTCGTGCACGTCGAAGAGGTCACCCAACCGCAAGGGCACAGCACGAGCGGGTCTCACGAACGCTACAAAACCAAGGAACGCCTCGCATGGGCGGCCGAGTTTGATTGCATTCGCCAGATGGAGGTGTTCCTGCTCAAAGAAGGGGCCGCCTCAGAGGAAGAGCTCGCCGCCATCCGGAAGGAGGCCAAAAAAGAAGTTCGCGCCGACCAAAAAGCGGCTTGGGCTGCCTTCCGCGCCACCATCGACGAAGAGCGTCTTGCGGCGTGCGATGTGTTGGCGCCACTTGACGCCACGCGCGCCGAGGCATTGCGTTCCAATGCCGATGCTGGCCGCGCCGAAGTGGCCAAAGCAGTGCGCCAAACGCTCTTGGACACAGCCCAGCAAGCATCGCCGGCACGGGAAGCCCTGCTGCGATGGTTGGACGCGTTTGACCGAGAGAACGAGCGTCGGTACAGCAGCACGTTGTACAGCGACCAAGCGGACAGTGCGCTCAACGTGGATGCGGTCCCTGCGACCTACGCGGCGGAGCCGGAAATGATGGACGGCCGACAAATCCTGCAAAAGAATTTTGAGGCCATGTTCCGTCGTGACGACCGCGTCCTCACGTTTGGCGAGGACACTGGGGGCATTGGCGGCGTCAACCAAGTCATGGAGGGCATGCAAGCGCAATTCGGCGAGGTCCGCGTGAGTGACACCGGCATTCGCGAATGCACCATCCTTGGTCAAGGCATTGGCATGGCGTTGCGTGGCTTGAGGCCCATTGCAGAAATTCAGTACCTCGACTACCTGTACTACGCCCTGCAAATCATGAGGGACGACCTCGCCACGGTCCGCTATCGCACCGCTGGAGGCCAAAAGGCCCCGTTGATTGTCCGTACGCGAGGTCACCGGCTCGAGGGCATTTGGCACAGCGGCTCCCCCATGGGAGCCATCGTGCACTCCTTGCGAGGCATGCACGTGTGTGTGCCGCGAAACATGACCCAAGCGGCAGGGATGTACAACACCTTGCTGGAAGCGGAAGAGCCCGCTTTGGTGGTGGAGTGCCTGAACGGCTATCGAAAGAAAGAACCCGTACCTTCCAACATCGGAGCCTTCCGGGTGCCGCTCGGCGTGACCGAGACCCTTCGGCAGGGCAGTGATGTGACCTTGCTGAGCTACGGTTCAACGCTCCACTTGGCGTTGGAGGCGTGCGACCGGCTTGCCGATTTTGACATTGAGGTAGAGGTGATCGATGCCCAAACCTTGCTCCCGTTCGACCTCGAAGGTGCCGTGGCAGAGTCGGTCAAGAAGACCAACCGTCTCCTCGTCGTTGATGAAGACGTGTCCGGTGGCGCCTCAGCCTACTTGCTCGACGAAGTGCTCAACCGACAAAGTGCTTGGCGTTTCCTCGACGGCCAAGCGACCACCCTCACAGCGAAGCCCCACCTGCCCGCATACGGCAGCGACGGCGATTATTTCTCGAAGCCCAGCGTCGAAGACATCGTTGAAAAGGTGTACGGCCTCATGGGGGAGGTTGATCCAGAATCGTTTCCCAGCCTGGGCTGATGGCCGCGTCGTCTTTCTCCATCCACACGGAGTACATCGACCTGCTCCAGTTTTTGAAGGCCACAGGCATCGCAGCCACTGGGGGAGAGGCCAAGGCCATGGTGGATGAAGGTCTGGTCCGTGTCAACGGCGAGGAGGAGTCTCGCCGCCGCCGAAAATTGCGTCTCAACGATCGGGTTGACATCGCCCTCGACCCCCCAGAATTGTGGAAAATCGTCGCTGAGAAAGGCTGAGAAAGGCTGTTTTTCCGCGTGTCCCGTGGACAACCTTTTGATGGACCGGAAGCGCTTTCCAATCGACTTGTCGCATCTTGCGTGACCAAACCTGCTGTCATGCGCCGATTCGCTGCCCTGCAACTTCCCATCGATGCCGCTTCTCGCGCACTCCAAGCCGTCCTGTTTGCGTTGTTTTTTGCCGCGTCCACGGTGGCGATGGCCCAGACGACATTGGTCGGTTTTGTCAAAGACGGCGAGACGGGAGAACCCATGTTCTCCGCCAGTGTGACGGTAGACGGCACCACTCAGGGAGTGATGACGGATTTCGACGGTCGCTTCAGCATCAACGTGTCGGCCTTACCCGTGACCCTGAATATCACGTTCATTGGGTACGGCTTGCAGCAGGTGAAGGTGGAGAAAGCCAACCAACGCATCAACGTCAATTTGATGCCTGACCAGGTGTTGATCGAAGCGGCGGAAGTGGTTGGTGAACGCATTAGCGAGAAGCAAAAGCAGACACCGTTGACAGTTGAAACCATGGACGCCTTGGCCATCAAGGAGGCTCCCACAGGAAGTTTTTACGAGGGGCTCGGAAACTTGAAAGGGGTGGACGTGACTTCGGCGTCCTTAGGGTTCAAGATCATCAATACGCGTGGTTTCAACAGCACCTCTCCGGTGCGTTCCTTGCAGCTCATCGACGGTGTCGACAACCAGAGCCCCGGATTGAACTTTTCGCTGGGCAACTTCCTGGGCGCGCCTGACCTTGATGTGAAATCGGTTGAGATTGTGGCTGGGGCGAGCTCGGCGTATTTTGGACCCGGGGCCTTCAACGGCGTGATCAACATGGAAACCAAGGACCCATTCGTGTTCGATGGCCTCAATGTGTCCTACAGAATGGGCGAACGCAACCTGTTTGAAGGCGGCCTTCGTTGGGCGCAGGTGATCGACAACAAGGACGGGGATGCAGTCTTTGCCTACAAATTCAATGTATTTGCGTTCTCAGCCTACGATTGGGAAGCCACGAACTACAGTCCCATTGACGGATCCGACGTTGACGCATCCAACCCGGGCCGTTTCGATGCCGTGAACATTTACGGCGACGAATTCCAGGGCATCATGGATTTCTCTGACTTCGACTTCGATAATCAGAGGGGCGTGGGGACCTTCTTCCGAACGGGCTACAAAGAACTTGATTTGGTTGACTACAACACCAACAACTTGAAGGCAAGTTTTAGTGGCCATTGGCGTTTGCACCCTGAACAAAAATACGAAAGCACAGAGTTGATCTACGGTTTTAACACTGGGCGTGGTACCACGGTCTATCAAGGCGACAACCGCTTCAGCCTGCGCGACATAGAATTCTACCAACACAAGATTGAGCTGCGCAAAAAAGGCGATTGGTTCATTCGCGCCTATCGGACCAGCGAAGATGCAGGGAACAGTTACGATCCTTACGCGACAGCACTGCGCATCCAGGACAGCATTCGCGACGATAGGGAATGGCGTGATGTCTACCTCGATTTTTGGACCGACAGCATCATCCCAATCATCAATGAAGGGTATCCACCTTTCATCTTAAATGCAGATTCAATTTATATTGGAGAGGGTCCCAATGGTCCAATTTGGTCACCAACAGCAGGCTACAATGCTGAGGAAGTGGCGCAGTGGTACATTGACAATCAGAACAATTTAATGGATTGGCATAGCCAGGTGCTAGACTGGACCAATTCAGGGGCCTCGACGGTGCCTGGGATCAACCCCAATCCGCTTGGAGGAGGAGCCCCAGGTTCGGCACAATTCAACGATTTGTTTGGCCATTTCACCACGCGGAAAAACAACCCAGAGGAGCGCGGAACGAGGTTCTACGACAAGTCGTCGCTCGTGCACGTGCATGCAGAAAAAATCTTCAAGCCTTGGTGGCTGGATGAAATCCGGGTGGGGGCCAACGGGCGCCGATATACGCCGGACACCGATGGGACGATTTTTGACGATCCAGACAGCGTGGTCATCACCAACCAAGAGTTTGGGGTGTACGCAGGGGTGAAGAAGCGTTTTTTTGAGGACAAGCTCATTTCCACAGCGACCATGCGCGTCGACAAGAATGAGAACTTCCCGTTTGTGTACTCGCCTGCCGGGTCTTTCGTGTGGAGTCCCAACGCCACCAATTTCATTCGCCTGAGTGTGAGTTCAGCACTTCGCAACCCGACCCTGGCAGACCAGTTTCTGGATTTGGATGTGGGACCCGCGACGTTGGTCGGAAACCTCAATGGGGCCACAGGGTTGACCACACTTTCAACATTCAGCGACTACAGGGGAAGCTCCGAGGGTTTGGACATCGGGTTGGACCGATCCATCATTGAAGACAACCGCTTTTCTATTGACGCCATTCGCCCGGAACGTGTACGTACCGTGGAGATGGGCTACCGCACAACGCTTTGGGAGTCGCTGTATTTGGACATTAACGCCTACCGAAGCTGGTATCGAGATTTCATCGGGTACATTGTGGCGCTGGACGTGAAGTTTTGGGAATCAGGGTTGTTGGAGAACACTGTCAAATCGGTGGAGGTGAGACGTTATGCTGCGAACAGCTTAAACCAAGTCCAAACCCAAGGAGCCTCCCTCGGATTCAACTACTTCATCGACGATCATTTTACCTTCAACGGCAACTACAGCTGGAACAAATTGGTGAAGACGGACGAAGCCGACCCCATAATCCCAGCCTTCAACACGCCTGAGCACAAGTACAACGTTGGCCTCACAGCTCGAGGGCTTGACGGTCGCAACAAGGACAAATGGGGATTGGGTTTAAATTATCGCTGGGTTCAAGGATTCGTATTCGAGGGCTCTCCGCAGTTCACTGGCTTTGTCCCGAGCTACGACCTTCTCGACGTTCAGGCGAACTACAAGTTTGACGGACCAGGATTGACCGTCAAGGCTGGTGCCAGCAACGTGCTGCGCAACGAGCACATCGAGACTTATGGCGGTCCGACAGTGGGACGTCTGGCATACTTGAGCCTTGCTTTGGACGTCAATTGACGCCGCGTCTTCGCATGATATTTATCGACATATAGCGCGGTTTTATCGACGAAATTGTGTGGTTCGTATACGATTCCGTGCGTTTTGCGCTATCTTCGACGCAAACATTTTTACACTTATGAAAAAGTTTCTTACACTCGCCCTGAGTCTCTTAATCTTTAGTCAATTAGATGCTCAAGTGCGTTACCTTAATGAGGTGTTCACGGAAGTGAATGTTACCAGCAACGTCCTGTATGGAACGAACGTGACAGTTGCACCATTATTGCAAGGGGGAGCTCCCGCGGCGCAGCCCCTGGTTTGTGATATTTACGAACCTGCTGGTGATACTGAAACCGATCGACCTGTCATTATTTACATCCACACAGGAAACTTCTTACCGCAATATCTCAACGGAAGTGCGGTTGGAACAAAGACGGATTCTGTTGCTGTGGAATTGTGTTCAAGATATGCGAAGATGGGTTACGTGGTAGCGTCGATCGATTACCGCGCTGGTTGGAATCCACTCGCAGCAACTCAAGCTGCTCGAACGTCGCAACTCATTAATGCTGCATACCGTGGCGTCCAAGACGCACGTACGGCTGTTCGTTTTTTCAGAAAGTCTGAAGCTATCGAAGGGGACCCTTATGGAATCGACCCCAACAAGATTGGCTACCTTGGCGAAGGTACTGGTGGTTACGTTAGCTATGCTGCATCTACCATTAGCGACTACAACGATATCATTTTGGACGACAATGGAGCTCCAATTGCCAAATTTTGGACAGGTACTCCTGGTCAGTCGGACTACATTCCCATGGTAATTGAAGCCGTAAATGGCAACCCAGAAGGAACCTCAGATGGATTTGCACCAGCAGGCGTTTTTGGGCCCGATCCGGTGCAGCTCTGCATTGCCAACCATGTGGGTTACAGTAGCGACGTTCAATTCCAAATTAATTTGGGAGGCGCCCTGGGAGACTTGAACTGGCTTGACGCCGGTGACCCTGCGATGATCAGTTTCCAATGTCCGGCCGATCAATTTGCTCCCTACACAACTGCCGTTGTTGTTGTGCCAACCACTAACGAAAATGTCGTCGAAGCTAGCGGAGCCTTCGATATTCACTCGGAAATTAACGCTCAGTCCGCCCCAAATAATAACGCAATTTATCAGGGCCTCGGATTGACAGATGCGTTTTCCGCTCAAGCGATAGCAAATGGTAACTTGGGTATGGATGGTCTTTACCCAGTTCTCAACGATTACGTAAATGGTCAACCCACTCAGCCTTTTGACGGCGCACCATGGCAATGGTGGGATGTGGCAACGACTGAAATGGTGGACGCTGCAAATGGCACATCTATTGCCGCTACGCAGCTTACACTAAATCCAAATATGGGTCCTCTCGAAGGTCGGGCTTATTGTGATACAATTATTGGATACTCTGCACCCCGTTTGGCAGGTCTGCTTGATCTCGCTGCGCCAGGACCGGGTTGCACCGACGCTGAGGCTTGCAACTACAACGCCTTGGCCACTTCCGACGATGGCTCTTGCACTTATGCTGATGCTGGATTTGACTGTGCAGGCAACGCCATTGCACCAGGTTGCACCGACCCCATGGCTTGTAACTACGACAATTTGGCACAAACCGATGACGGTTCTTGCGATTACCTCGAAACATCGACCATCCCAACAGGATCTGACAACGTTTGGCTTGTTGGTTTGACTGTTACGGGTACGGAAAATGAGGCATTTGCTGCAGGATGTGAAGCAGATGGTGGTGTGAACCCCAACGTGAGTATCAATGGTGTTATCGTGGGAGATGGTAGTGCCCCAATGACCTTGGCGGGCATCACAGACCCGACAGGATTGTTGGGGGATTTGGCTGCTCTGGCGTCTACTGTGTCCTTCGGCATTTGCGGAGACAACATCACGGTTGCTGCCCTTGGTAACATTATTCCAATGGTTAGTAACGGGCAGTTCTGGCAGTCACCCATTCCTGTGACGGGAGATGGTTCTTTCCTTTGGGCTGCACCTTTGGCCAACTTCCCAGTGGGCTGTGCGGATCCTTCTGCGGACAACTTCTCAAGCCCTTGTGACCTGAGCTTGGCATGCCAGTACAGCGGCTGTACCGATGCAACGGCTTGCAACTACGACCCCTCGGCCAACGTAGACGACGGTTCTTGTCAGTCTTGTGAAGGCTGCACCGACCCGAACTTCATCGAGTTCAACCCATACGCCATTACAGACGACGGTTCTTGCGCAACGGCTGTTGTGGAAGGGTGCCGTTACGAGAATGCCTCGAACTACAACCCGCTCGCCAACGTGGACGACAACTCTTGCGTGTTCGAAGACACGGGCAGCGATTGCCCAGGTGACCTCGACAACGATGGAGCGGTTGCCACGGCTGACTTGCTTCAATTCTTGAGCTTCTTCGGTCAGACTTGCCTATGATTCGGGAATAGATAAAGACTTGGAAAGGGTCGCCTGCGGGCGGCCCTTTTTTCATGCTCTGAAAACGAGGGAAGTTGGCATCACCTTTGTTTGAAAGGATGTGAAGGAAATCAGAGGTGGTGACCTTGGTTGCCTGTTTGGTTTTCTTTCTTTGTTATCTTCAACCTCCAAACAGCAGAACAAACTTTCGTTATGAAGCAATTTTTCGCAGCGTGTGCCTTGATGTTGGGCATTGTTTCCTTGGGCGTGGCTCAAGAAGTGGTTACGGGTCCAGCCATTGCTCTGGACAAGGACGTGCACGATTACGGCACCATTCAGCAAGGAGCCAACGGCACTTGTGAGTTCACCGTCACCAACAGCGGCACGGAACCGCTCATCATTTCTCGTTGCAAGGGTTCATGCGGATGCACTGTTCCTCAGTGCGAAAAGTCACCCATCGCCCCAGGCAACACGTCGGCGATCACAGTGAAATATGACACCAAGCGCATTGGCCCCATCAACAAGTCGGTGACCATCACATCGAACGCCTCGAATGAACCGACGAAGGTCATTCGCATCAAGGGCAAGGTTGAAGCCTCTGACCTTGGCAACAGCGGTGGCGTTCCAGTGAAGCAGCCAGCTGCCGGAGCCCCAACCACGGGCAAGCAGTAAGCGACCTGCAACCGATGATTTTGAGCAAAGCCACCCTGCGGGGTGGCTTTCTTGTTTGAATGCGGGTATTTTTGTGCTCCATCTCTCTGAAGCAGATTCCCTCGACGACGCCACCATGAACATCCCTGCGCAATACGACCCCTCAAAGACGGAAGACAAATGGTATGCCCATTGGCTTGAGGCGGGTCATTTTCATTCGACTCCAGACGAGCGCGAACCCTACACCGTCGTCATTCCGCCGCCCAATGTCACCGGCGTGCTTCACATGGGGCACATGCTCAACAACACCATCCAAGATGTTTTGGTGAGGCGTGCGCGCATGCAAGGCAAAAACGCATGCTGGGTTCCAGGAACCGACCACGCATCCATCGCCACCGAAGCGAAAGTGGTGCACCGTTTGCGCGACAAGGGCATCAAAAAGTCCGACTTGTCCAGAGATGAGTTTCTCGAGCATGCATGGGATTGGACACATGAGCACGGGGGCATCATTCTTGAGCAGCTGAAGAAGCTCGGGGCGAGCTGCGATTGGAACCGCACGCGCTTCACCATGGACGAGGGCTACTACAAAGGGGTCATCGACACGTTTGTGGAGTTCCACGAGAAGGGATTGATCTACCGAGGCGTGCGCATGGTCAATTGGGACCCAGTGGCCTTGACGGCGCTGAGTGACGAAGAGGTCATTCACACCGAAGAGCACGGCAAACTGTACTACGTGCGTTATGCGATTGTGGGGGAGGAGGATCGTTGGATCACGGTGGCGACGACACGACCTGAAACTATCATGGGAGACACGGCCATCTGCGTGCACCCTGATGACGAGCGATACAAGGATCTTGTGGGTAAGAAGGCCCTCGTGCCAGTGGTGAACCGCGAGGTGCCCATCATCGCCGACGACTACATCGACATTGAGTTTGGCACAGGCTGTCTGAAAGTGACGCCCGCGCACGACACCAACGACTACGACCTTGGCCAAAAGCACGGACTCGAAACCATCGAAACCATCAACGCCGACGGGACCATGTCCGCCGAGGCGGGATCGTACGAAGGGATGGACCGGTTTGAGTGCCGAAAGAAGTTCCCAGAAGAGTTGGAGCGACTCGGCAACCTCGTGAAAGTGGAGGACTACACCAACAAGGTGGGGCGCAGCGAGCGCACGAATGCCGTGATCGAGCCACGCCTGTCGCTGCAGTGGTTTTTGGCGATGGAAGAATTGTCGAAGCCTGCGTTGGATGCGGTGATGAACGACACCGTTCAGTTCCACCCACCCAAATTCAAGAACAGCTATCGCCATTGGATGGAGAACGTCAAGGACTGGTGTATCAGCCGCCAGCTTTGGTGGGGGCATCAGATTCCGGCGTGGTTCTTTGGGGAAGGTGAAGAGGAGTACGTGGTGGCGCGCACCGAGGAAGAAGCCTTGAAACAAGCCCGTGCAAAAACCGGCAACGCCTCTCTGACCATGGACGACTTGCGCCAAGATGAGGATGTCATGGACACGTGGTTCAGCTCTTGGATTTGGCCCATTCAAGTGTTCGATGGCTTGCACAAGGAGGATGAGGTGGCCTATTACTACCCCACGAACGACCTTGTGACGGCGCCTGAAATCATGTTCTTCTGGGTGGCCCGAATGATCATCAGCGGCTACCATTATCGAGGCGAAGCGCCGTTCAAGAACGTGTACTACACAGGCATCGTCCGCGACAAGAAGGGCCGCAAAATGTCCAAGAGTCTTGGCAACAGTCCCGACCCCATCGAACTGATGAAGCAGTACGGCGCGGACGGAGTGCGCGTGGGCATGCTCTTGACGTCGCCGGCGGGCAACGACTTGCCCTTTGACGACAAGCTCTGCGAGCAAGGCCGCAACTTCGCGAACAAGATTTGGAACGCGTTCCGCTTGGTGCAGGGATGGGAAGTCGATGACGCCAAGGCCCAACCTGAAGCGGCAGCCACTGCCGTCGCGTGGATGGAAGCCCGCAGCCAGCAGGCCATGGAAGAACTCGACAGTACGTTTGCGAACTTCCGCTTGAGCGAGGCGCTGATGACGACTTACCGCCTCGTGTGGGAGGAATACTGCAGCTGGTACCTGGAGTCGATCAAGCCGCCGTTTGGCGAGCCGATTGACGGAGTGACGAAGCGCGCGACACTCGAGATGTTTGAGCGCATGCTCAAGTTGTTGCATCCGTTCATGCCGTTCCTCACCGAGGAAG
>Ga0160422_10002780_pt1 | contig 10914 bp, 11 predicted proteins | sample Fk160mmetaG_FD_108192 | JGI IMG/M metagenome (GOLD analysis project Ga0160422, IMG submission 108192) | Marine microbial communities from the Central Pacific Ocean - Fk160115 60m metaG | ecosystem: Environmental > Aquatic > Marine > Oceanic > Photic zone | place: The Central Pacific Ocean... | reverse complement strand
TCAGGTTTACTCTGAAGTATTCGCAACAATCAAAGTTACGATCACTGGAGACTAGTATATGGCGTCATTTTCAACAAACGAGTTCAAATCAGGCCTCAAGATCCTGGTCGACGGTGATCCTTGCACGATTGTTGAAAATGAGTTTGTGAAACCAGGTAAAGGACAAGCGTTTAATCGCGTTAAGATCAAGAACCTGAAGACTGGTCGCGTCGTTGAAAAGACGTTTAAGTCAGGCGATTCTGTCATGGCCGCTGATGTGATCGACCTGGACATGGAATACTTGTACACCGATGGCGAGTTCTATCATTTTATGATGACCGATGGTTCTTTCGAACAGCACGCGGCTGACACAAAAGCCGTTGGTGACGTGGCAAAGTGGTTAAAAGAGCAAGAGACTTATGTCATCACACTATTTAATGGAGCGCCCTTAGCAGTGACTCCGCCCAATCACATTGAACTTGAGGTGACCGAGACAGATCCAGGTTTGAAAGGCGATACGGCGCAGGGAGGTTCGAAGCCTGCGACCTTGTCGACGGGCGCTACCGTCAACGTACCACTGTTCATCGAAGTTGGTGAAGTCCTACGCGTTGATACCCGAACAGGTGACTACATCTCGCGTGCAACAAAAAAATGATGGGGCGGCCCACGGCCAGCATTGAAATGCTCGAAGCCCGCGCCAGTTTGCTAGCCGGGCTTCGTTCGTTTTTTGAGGCAAGACAATCTCTCGAGGTGGATGTTCCTGTCATAGCGACAGCGCCCGCCTCGGATCCATGGCTTGATAGCTTCACGGTTCATGATCCGGCTGGGATTCACGTTGGTTACTTACTCACATCTCCTGAGACCTATTTAAAGCGTCTGCTGTCGGAATATCCGTATCCCTTACATTCGATCGGTAAAGCGTACCGCGCGAATGAAAACGGGCCTCATCACTCAATCGAATTCACGATGCTGGAATGGTATCGCCCAACAGCCATAAGTCCATTTGAAGAAATGATTTGCGAGATGCAAGATTTGATAGACACGCTCACAGAATTTAGTCGACCTGAAGTGGTTTCTTACCGTGATCTATTTATTTCGTTTTTTGGGTTAAATCCTCACGATGCCGAAGCCAAAGAATTAGTTCATTTTGCGAGCCACTTACTCGGACCAAAATCTGCTGCAGCAATGGATTTAGAAAGTCTCCTTAATGTTCTGTTTGCGACAGAGATCGAGCCAAATTTGGTAAATCACATCGTGGTCGATTTTCCGGTCATTCAATCGGCATTGGCGCGGATAGGGGTCGTTAATGGGGAGTCGGTTGCAAAGCGCGCTGAGCTCTATATATCCGGAAGTGAGATAGCGAACGGGTATTACGAGTTAACTGACGTGGTCGAGCAATCCGCACGATTTGAGATGGACCATCAGAGACGAGAGACGCTGCATCGGCCAATACTTCCAGCAGATCAGGCGTTACTCGACGCGTTGACGAAAGGCTTGCCCGAGAGCTACGGTGTAGCCTTGGGTGTCGATCGGCTGTTGAAGGTTGTCACGAATGCGAGAACACTTTCCGAGTGCATGACGTTTACAGGACATTTATGAAAGACTCTTTGAATCTGATCTGGATTGATTTGGAGATGACAGGGCTATCACCGGATCACGATCGGATTATCGAGATCGCCACTGTTGTCACGGACAAAGATCTCAATATCCTTGGTGAGGGTCCCGTGTACGCGGTTAACCAGCCTCAGGCATTGCTTGATGGTATGGATGAGTGGAATACTCGTCAGCATGGAACATCAGGTCTTATAGAGCGCGTCCAGAAGTCACAAACCACAGAGGCGGAAGCCGAAGCAAAAACCATCGAGTTTTTAAGTGAGTTTCTCGATGCACGACAGTCTCCAATGTGTGGCAACTCGATTTGTCTAGATCGACGGTTCCTGTCACGTTATATGCCCGATCTCGAGGCATTTTTTCATTACAGAAATCTAGATGTATCAACATTGAAAGAACTTGCAAGGCGCTGGAATACAACAGTCTCTGCCGGGACCACCAAATCAGTTCAGCATTTGGCCCTCGCGGATATTCATGAATCAATTCATGAGCTCAAACACTATAAGACACACTTTCTGAAGCTCGGTTGTTAAGGGTTTTTATGGCCCACAGGATGTGCTCATCAAGTACTGGTCCATGCGCCCCGAATTTTTCCTTGAGTAAGGCAAGCGTCTGAGAGATCTTCTCTTCGCTGTTACCAAGCCCTATAGCTAAATTTTCAAGGAACTTTACGTATCCTGCCCGCCTGAGAGGGCTACCCTCAGTTTTTTCCAGGAACTCTTTTTCAGACCACTGGAAGAGGTCGATTAATTGCCTTTTATCAAGCTCATTTCGAGGTCTAAACTCGGGATCGCCCACGGACGCATATCGATTCCAAGGACAGACCAACTGACAATCATCACATCCAAAAACTCGATTACCCATGGGTTTACGGAATTCTTCGGGGATTGGTCCCCGATGTTCAATTGTTAGGTAGCTAATGCATTTTGTTGAATCTAATTTATAGGGTGCCTTGAATGCATCTGTAGGACAGATATCAATACATGCAGAACAAGAGCCGCATCGGGATTCCTCGGATTGTACTGAGGGAGGCAATGGATAATCAGTCAATAGCTCTCCCAGAAAAAACCAACTCCCCGCGTTTCGAGAAAGCAATAAAGTGTGCTTTCCGATCCATCCGAGCCCAGCTTTTTCTGCTAAATGTTTTTCAAGGATTGGTGCTGAATCTGAAAACACCCGAAAACCATGTGGTGCGATTTGATCAGAAAACCAATCACCAAGGTGCTTCAGCCGTTTACGCATTAACTTGTGATAGTCGCGTCCAAGCGCGTATCTTGAAATGTAGGCTTTATTAGGATCATTGAGGATTTGTATGCACTCTGTATTTTCGGGGAGATAGTCAAGACGGACTGAAATTATCCGCTGCGTTCCAGTAACTAGTTGGGTGGGATCCTTTCGAAGCTCTAGATTATGTGCAAACCAGTCCATAGTCCCTTGGAAGCCAGCGTCAAGCCAAGCTTCCAAAAAGGGAACGTGCTGGGAAACGTCAGGATCAGTAACGCCGACAGCTGTAAAGCCTAGTTCAAATGCTTTTTGTCTAAGCTTGTCGAAAGCTTGATCTGATTGATGCCATGACGAGTCCATGACCGTTACACTAACAGAGTGATCATAAATCGGAACACCTGATGCAAGTAGAATTGATTGATGAGTCGATGACAAACAAGCTTGGAAAAGCACTTGCCAAGCGTTGTCCAGAGGCTCCGTTTCTTGTGACATTGAGGGGAGATCTCGGTGTGGGAAAAAGTCATTTAGTGCGAGCTTTTCTGAAAAAGCTTGGAGTGACCGATACCATTCCATCCCCGACATACACCCTATGTGAGACGTATATAATCAATAGAAAACTGGTAATTTCGCACATGGATTTATATCGGCTTCAAGACCCTGAAGAGTTGGAATTTCTAGGGTTCCGGGAGATGCTAGACCGGCAAGGGGTGCTGATCGAGTGGCCAGAACGTGCGGCGGCTTTTCTTCCCTTTTCAGACCTCGACTTGCATCTGATGTGGAAGGGTGAGAGGCGTATGTGTTTACTGGCTGCAAAATCCGAAAAAGGAGAACATTGGCTATCCAATTTGGAGGTACTAAACGCAGCATGATGCGCGCCTGTCTAACTGTTATTTTCTTATCCGTAACGTCTTGGGTACACGCAATTGAACTGAAATCAGTGCGTTCGTCTACTGATCAGGATAGCTCACGTGTTGTTTTAGAGCTTTCAGGCCAGCCGCAATTTTCTTACTTTAATTTGAATAATCCGAGTCGTTTGGTTTTAGATGTGACAAATCTCAGTGCAAAGATGCTCCAGAAACTTGTTGCCGTCAAAGATAAGAGAATAAGGCGCGTGCGCACAGCGATTCGGGGTAGAGGTAACCGACTAGTCTTTGATCTTGGTGGTCATTATCGATCAAATATCTTTGCACTTGAGGCCAAAGGAAAATTTCCTAATCGACTCGTGATCGATGTTGTTGGTTACGTGGCAGGTGAAAAAGCCTCACTACGAAGCGGTAAACCAGAGGAATTGGCCGAGCCTCCAGTTGAAAAGCGCGATATCATTGTCGCTATTGATCCGGGCCATGGTGGTAAAGATCCTGGAGCATCATCGTACGGCTTGATTGAGAAACAGGTTGTATTGCAGATTTCCAAACGACTAGCGCGAAGATTTCAAAGTGAGCCGGGTTATCGCGCTGTCCTAACACGCGTCGACGATCGATTTATTCCATTGAAAAATCGGCCCCGTATCGCGCGTGAGGCTGGTGCTGACTTCTTCCTATCGATTCATGCGGATAGTTTTCCCAAGAATAAAAGTGTTCGCGGAACCGGTGTATACGCGTTGTCGTTGCGTGGCGCAAATTCGGAATTGTCTCGATGGTTGCAGAATACCGAGAATGCTGAGGATTTGGCGGGTGGAGTTGATTTGGGTAACGTTGATAACTCTACCCGCCAAGTATTACTAAATATGTCCATGGAATCCGCCATTAGGATCTCTAAGCAGGCTGGAAAGTTTGTATTAAGTGACTTGACTGACATGGGTCGGGTACATAAGAAACAACTTGGTCTTGCGAACTTTGCGGTCTTAAGGAGCCCGGATATTCCCTCTCTCTTGATTGAAACGGGTTTCCTGTCTAATCGGTCTGACGCCAAGCGGTTATCGAGCTCTCGAGAACAAGAAAAGATTGCGGGGGCTATTTTTGAGGGTATCAAAAGGTATTTCGAGAAGAGTCCACCGGCAAATACATTTGTAGGCTGGCGCAAGGAGAATATGGGTAAACGGATGACCGTTGAGGTCAAACGTGGCGATACGTTATCTGAACTTGCCTCTCGGTACGGACTATCATTACAAGCTCTGAAAGAACTAAATGACCTACAAAGCGACGTGATTAGACTCGGCCAGACGCTAGAGGTACCAATGTCACCACGATAGCATGTACGAATTTGGTAAAAGTTAGATTGGCGATTCCTTTAACTAACTCGAAACGGTTTTATCAGGAACGATAGGCGGTTACTAACGTAAGGTATGCAAAAATTTATGAAATCTGAGCCCTCTATTACCGTCCTTTCTCCGCGACTTGCTAATCAGATCGCTGCTGGTGAGGTAGTCGAGCGCCCGGCGAGCGTGGTTAAGGAGCTGGTAGAAAATGCGCTTGATGCTGGGTCTACCCAGATCGATATCGATTGCGAGGCCGGTGGTGTTGGTCGAATTAGTGTCCGTGATAACGGCTGCGGAATTCCTTCGGATGAGCTAACGCTTGCGTTATCGCGTCACGCCACTAGTAAAATTTTAGATTTAGATGATCTTGAGGCTGTTAGTACCCTTGGATTTCGGGGTGAGGCGTTGGCCTCAATTGCCTCGGTATCACGCCTTGATCTGACTTCAGCCATAGAGGGTGAGGCTGGGTCTATAGTCTCAGTTGAAGGCCGTGAAATGACTGCGGTAGTTGAGCCATCTCCACATCCTAGAGGCACAACAGTGGATGTTCGTGATCTATTCTTCAACACTCCGGCTCGTCGAAAATTTTTAAAAACTGAGAAGACGGAGTTTGGGCATATTGACACGGTCATTAGCCGCCAGGCGTTGAGTCGTTTTGATGTTGGATTCCGATTGGTCCATCAGGGTCGCGTGACTAGGCAGTTAACCCCGGCGCTTTCAGGAAATGCACAGACTGCGCGTGTTTCCCAGTTGCTGGGTAGTGGTTTTATGGATGCCGCTCTTTCTGTGGATGCCAGTGCCACTGGGCTTTCACTCCAGGGGTGGTCCTGTAGGGCAACGTTCAACCGGGCACAGGCTGATTTTCAGTACGTCTTTGTCAATGGGCGATTGTTCGTGATAGGTTGATTTCCCACGCATTGAGACAGGCTTATCGCGACATTTTATTTCACGGTAGACACCCTTGTTTTCTGCTGTATTTGGAGCTGGATCCGGCACAGGTCGACGTGAATGTGCATCCTACAAAAAATGAGGTTCGATTTCGCGACTCGCGATTAGTTTATGATTTTTTATTGCGCTCGGTCGGGCGAGTTCTGGCTGACGATGGACCTGAGCAAATGTGTTATCAGAAGATTCCGGTCGAATCATTGGAGGCTAACCAGAGTCACTTAGCACAGTACCAACCAACGTTGGGGCTCAATCGTTCTAAATTAGTCAACTCGTTTGATACGTTCGCGGGATTCCTAGCCCCTGTAAATAATGAAGAAGAACCAACTGATGTTCCGCCAATGGGTTACGCCATAGCGCAACTACATGGGATCTACATCTTGTCGCAGACTCAGAATGGCTTGATCATCGTTGATATGCATGCTGCACATGAGCGAATCACATACGAGGCGCTCAAACAATCACTTGATGACAACGGACTTGTGCGCCAACCGTTATTGCTACCGGTCACACTGCATGTTGATCAACAAGAGGCTTCATTGGTAGAGGAGGCCACTGATCTTTTTGATCAACTTGGGCTTGGTGTTCAACGCGTGGGCCCCGAAGCCATTCGAATTGAGCATGTCCCTGCGATTCTGAATAGAGCCGCTCATGAAGATTTGGTGCGAGGTGTGCTTCGGGACTTGGCCGCTGTTGGGACCAGTGACCGAATTACTGAAGCCAGAGATGATCTCTTAGCGACTATGGCTTGCCATGGATCAGTCAGAGCGAACCGCCATCTGACCATTCCTGAGATGAATGCGTTACTGAGAGATATTGAAAAGACAGAGCATTCCGGTCAATGTAACCATGGCCGACCCACGTGGACGGCGCTATCGATGCATGATTTGGACCGTTTGTTTCTCCGGGGACGCTAGTTAGCCGCCAGTCGCCAGAATTCGGATAACTCCTTTAGGCTTCGAATTAACGTTTTGCACTAATGAAGTCGGCTGACTGTATAGAGTAGTTTCTGAGCCGAAGCTATCTACCACAACAGCGCGAACTCTAATCAAGCTGCCAACGTGTCCCTGTGCCAATGTCATACTATTGCCGTAAACGTCAGGGATGGAGTTCCATGATCTGCCATTATCCGACATTTCCCACGTAGAACGAACATTGGCGATACCATCATCGTCAGACAGGTTCGAGGTATCTATTTCAAGGCGCTGCCCTTTTTTAGATTGGCCCATTATCATGACTTCGCCCTCGACAGGATCGTCGATATTCTGAACCATGTTTGTTGCTGGTGTGACCAACGTTTCCTTTGTTCCAAAACCGTCTTCGTATGACACTATTACACGATATGCAAATCCCACCTCGGCCTGATTCAGACGGAGAAGCGCAGGGTTAGACGAATTAGTCTGATATGGCGTCCACCGGGCGGCATCCGAGGATCGCTCCCATACGTAAGCGAACTGACCCACTCCATCCTCGTCAGAAATACCCGATACATCGATTTTAATTGTATTGTCCTCTACGGGTGAACCGCTGATGATTGGAAGCCCCTTCGGTAGATCGTTAGCGTTCTGGACACCACCTGTCGGCGCTGTTTCTATTACCTCAAGCGTTCCTTCGCCATCGACGTACTGAATCACGACTCGCAGTGCACGCCCAGCGTGGTTCTGTCGTGGCGTGAAAGATTGCGACGTTGCGCCGTCAATCGTTTGCCAACCACCACTAGGCAGTTGTACCTGCCACTGCATAGTGAGGTCTCCTAAACCGTCTTCGTCGTAGAGATTCGAAACATCTATCACGAGCGGTTGATCTTCCATAGGACCGTTACCACTCGACTTGCTGCGCTTGGAATCGGTTTGTACGCTCTCGTTCTGTGCTGTTGCAGAAGCGGTTGATCGAGAGCTTGCCGGGATTTGTGCCGTGTTTCCTGCAGGAGCTACATTGGTCTCAGCTCCCTGGGTTGCCATAGGTGTCTTTTTTGTCTCTACAACTTGTGCGGACTCTGCTGGTCTCGCTGCCCGTGCGGCCTCAACTTGCTCAGCTGCAATAGCAGCTGCGGTCGCCGCTCGTTCTGCTTGCTCTTTAGCGCGCTGTGAATAGTTCGCATCAGCATAAACAGCCGTACAGGCACATCCAATTGCAATGGCTATTAATTGGGCCGCTAGGCGCTGTAAATACATCTGTATTCCTATGCTGTTAATGATCATCAGGCAGAATGTACAGTCAAGACTCAGTTTGAGCAACGATTCCTGTAGTTTAGACCCTTAAAACCCTAGCTTTCAACGATTTGCTGAATAAAATATATGAGTGTTAAAAGACGGTTACGCTTATTATCTGTCGTTTTTTTATAAGTCGATACAGCGGCTAAGAACCTTTGTGTGGTGCGGGTTTGCGGCTAGCTTACTCAAAAACCATTGTCGCATTTGCGTACGAGGCTGTGGAGCCATTTCATCTTGATTGGTGAGCATTTATCTGGTTGGTGAGGGTTTCTTAAACTTTAGTCGCATAAGGAGAAGTATCTTTGAATATTGCGGTTTTGGGATCCGGTACGATCGGACAGAGTTGGTGCGCACTTTTTTTGGCGGCAGGTTACCAAGTAACTGCTTATGATCCGAACCCGAGCAGAGAATTAGAAATACGAGAATTTGTTTCTAATTCTGAAGCACTCCTCCGAGCACTTGGTTATTCACATGCGGGTTCACTGACTGATTTCTATTTCACTACGGACGCGGTCAAGGCGGTTGAAGGTGCGAAAGTCGTTCAGGAAAGTGCTCCAGAGAACCTTGCGCTTAAAAGACAATTATATCGACTTATTGAATCGGCCCTCGATCCGAAATCTGCTGTTTTATCGTCAACGTCCGGGCTAACACTTGAGATGCTTCAAACCAGTTTTTCCGATCCATCGAGGATACTGATTGCACATCCATTTAATCCGCCGCATTTGATCCCTCTAGTGGAGGTTTTGGGTAATGAGTTAACGGCAGTTGATCTTACACAATGGACCCTATCTTTCTATGAAGAGCTTGGTAAGGTGCCGATTGAGTTGAAGAAAAGCATTCCAGGTCATATCGCCAATCGGCTTCAGGCGGTACTTTGGCAGGAAGTATTGTACCTAGCTAAAGAGGGTGTAGCTTCCCTGTCTGATATTGATAAAGCCATTGTAAATGGTCCAGGTTTACGGTGGGCGATTTATGGCCCAAATCAATTGTTCTCACTGGCCGCTGGCGCAGAAGGTCTCGAGGGATTTATTGATCGTCTCGGGCCATCCTTTCAAGACTGGTGGTCGGCAGCTGGTCATGTTGAGTTGGATACTGATACTCGGCAGTTCATTAAACGAAATTACCCGAGCGTTGATGAAAACGAGCAGAAGGCGATTAAAGCTTACAGGGACCACTTAATCTTAAAGATATTAAATGAAAAAAAAATTCGAGAATAGGGTTTTGCCAGGTGATCATCTCGACCCGCCCATCTAGGTTTATGCCCCTGGATGTCTCAAAAATCTGGCTCATAAATAAGATCACGTCTTAGAGTACATTCAGGCTGTCTACCGCAAGAATGATTACGCGCGATATGGACCATTATAATAATGGCATTTTGAACTTTTCGCGGGAAATCTCTGTACACTTGAACCTGCGATTCTTTCGACCCTGGTTCATTAGTCAGATTTTCTGACAAGGATATTTCGTGATGAACCGTCTAATATATGCACACGGGCGGCTAATTCCTGCCTTTTTCGAAGATTACGATATTTGCGTTTACTGAAAACTAGATTTTCCCATCGACTTTTTATTTGATCTCGTACCGACTGTTCGCATCTAACTAGCCTATTTCCTCAATCCGAATAGGTACCATCCAAAATGTGTTTAGTGTTTAGATCTTTTACTGCTGCGACGCCAAGTCCAAAGCAAGTTATGCGCAATTCACTCATAAACTGTCTCATTACTCTGAGCACCGCGTCTGTTGATTCTGTCGCCGGCCGCAATAATCTTCCGGCAATTCCAACAGCGCTAGCGCCGAGACACATGGATTTAGCAATATCTAGACCATTTCTAATACCACCAGACGCCCAGCAGGTAGTCGCTGGAAGTTCCTTACTTATGTTAATTAAACACTCGGTTGTTGTGTAACCCCAGTTATCAAATACGTCATTTGTCGAGAGTATCTCGCTGATATCTTTATTTAGTTCTATTTCGATATCGGCAAATCGTGTGCCTCCTGTACCTGCCACATCCAATATTTTAACGCCTGCAGAGATCAGCTCTCTTGATGAGTGTACATCTAGTCCAAAGCCAACTTCTTTAACCACGACGGGTACCGGTGACCATTCACAAACTTTTGAAATATGGCCAATAATTTCTCGCCAGTCGGTATCCCCATTAGGCTGAAACACTTCTTGCATAGGATTTAAATGAAGAATTAGCGCATCAGCCTCTATCGGATCTAAGATTCGTCCTAACTCTTGTATTACTTTTAAGTGTGGCAAATTTACAGCACCAAAGTTTGCAAATAGTGGCAAGTCGCCAATAGCATGTCGAACTGACCAATTTAAACCTTGAGCTTCACCATCTTGCATGCTGATTCGCTGTGAGCCGACACCCATAGCAATTTGGAGTTCATTACAGGCTTCCGCTAAGTGTCTATTAATACGTTCAGATTCGGATGGACCTCCTGTCATGGAGCTGACAAAAAAAGGAGCGTTGGTGGGTTTCTCAAAGAATGGCGTGTCAAGTACGATCTGATTAAGGCTGATGTTTGGTAACGAGCGGTGTTTAAGACGTATCGAGTCAAAACAACTTGCACTAGGCTCTTGGTAAAGGGCCGACTTGATATGCCCGCGCTTGCGATTGATGCTATCCATGCTTTTTTGCTGCCCACTCGAGAAGACACATATGAGGCACCGTGAGCGCTGCCAGGCCAATGAATATTATTTGGTAGATCGCGATATCTATGCTTTCGTAATACGT
>Ga0160422_10002777_pt1 | contig 10917 bp, 10 predicted proteins | sample Fk160mmetaG_FD_108192 | JGI IMG/M metagenome (GOLD analysis project Ga0160422, IMG submission 108192) | Marine microbial communities from the Central Pacific Ocean - Fk160115 60m metaG | ecosystem: Environmental > Aquatic > Marine > Oceanic > Photic zone | place: The Central Pacific Ocean... | reverse complement strand
GCAGGCCGCCTCCCAACCGCCTCGTCCCAATCAATTGCCCGGGACCGCAGAGTCTCTCGCGGAGGCGATGGAGGCCGCCTCCCAGGCCTCTCAGGCGCAAACCGCTGGGGAGCAGGCAGAAGCTTCGCAGCAGGCGGCAGAGGCTCTGTCGCAAGCTGCCCAGCAAGCAATGCAGGCGATGCAGGGTGGCCAGCAGCCCGGTCAGCAGCCGGGACAGCAACCTGGTCAGCAACCTGGTCAGGAGGGCCAGCCATCCCCGGAACCCGGGCAGAAGCCGGAGGAAGGTGTTCGGCAGGCACAAGGAGACCCGGGCGTTCCGCCCGAACTGGCCAAGCTGGGTGTCAGCGCCAAGGACTGGGAAAAGCTCAAGGAAATCCTTCGGTCAGATGTGGGGGGCACTGGTGCCGTAGGTGTCCCTGAAGACTATCGTGGCCTTGTTAAGCGTTACTTCCAGGAGGTCGCCCGCGGTGGAAAATAGTGGCACAGATGGAAAGTTGTTCATGGAGATTGTAATCAGAATGAGAGTGATTTTTGCCACAATGATCTGTGGTTTTCTTTTGTTGGTCTGTGGTGCCCACGCCCAGCAGATTCCCAGGACGGTTTTCTCGGAATGGAAAAGCAAGGTGGACCCAGCCGTTGAGCGGGGTTTACAGTTTCTTGCCGAGTCTCAGGAGCGAAACGGCAGTTTTCCTGAGAACTATGGAACCTCTACCGGCATTCCATCGCTGGTAGGGATGGCCTTTCTTTCGAAAGGCCACATGCCTACGGAAGGGCCCTATGCAGCGAACATAAACCGCTGTATTGATTATGTTCTTCAGCACCAGCAGCGCTCGGGCCTTTTCGTCGCCGGTCATGCGGGAAGTGGCCCGATGTATGCCCACAATATCAGCACTCTATTTCTCTCGGAGGTTTCGGGTATGGTGGACCCGGAGCGACAGAAGCGGGTCAAGAGCTCCCTCGCCCGTGCGCTCCAGTTAATTCTCAGGGCACAGCGTGTACCCAAGTCGGAGAAGCATCAGGGTGGATGGAGGTATCATCCACAATCCCGCGATAGTGATACTTCCTGCAGTGGCTGGGCTCTGATGGCACTCCGATCGGCGAAGCTGAATGGAGCCGCCGTGCCCGATCGTGCGATTGAAGATGCTGTCGAATATCTCTATCGCCACTACGATGACCGTCTGGGAAGCTTCGGGTATTCTGACCGCACGAGCCATAAGGAGTCTCTCACGGGAATGGGTCTGCTCTGCCTCGAGCTCTGTGGAGAGCATGGAAAGCCTGCGACCATCAAGGCCGGAGAATTTGTCCTGAGGAATCACCGGCGGCTAAGGAATTACCAGTTCGAGTACTATGGGAATTACTACTCTGCCCAGGGTATGTTTCAGCTGGGAGGCAAGTATTGGGAAACATATGCGAACTGGATGTATGAATCCTACCTCCCTAAGCAGCAGCAGGATGGTTCGTGGTACAGCCGTGAGGCAGGACGGATCTATGGAACGGCCACTATGGTTCTAGCTTTTACCGTGCCCTATCGGCAACTGCCCATCTACCAGAGAGACGAAACAGTGGATGAAGAGTGAACGCCCGACCTCCCTCTGTTGGACCCGCTAGTTCCAGCCGGGATTCAGGTAGTGGATCAGGGATCCACCGGCTGATCCCGATTCAGATTCTCGATGACTCGCTCGGTAATATCAGTTGCGTTGCGGATGTAAACGAGGGAGGGAAGCTGGGAGCTGGTTGCCCCACTGGTCTCAAACACATGGTCGAAACCTTCCTTCTTGGCGATTTTCTGCACGATGAGACGTATGTCCTTGAGTAGCTTGCGGCTTGTTACGACCATGCTCTCATTGAGCAGCTTGAGCTTCTCGGCATTGTCTCGCGCATGTTCGCGCTTGAGCGTGGAGTACTCGTGATGTTTCACGAGGAAAAGCCGGTAATCCTCCTGGCGCTGTTTTTCCTCACGGATGGGGTTCTGGATCCGGACCTTGAGATCATCCAATTCGATCTCCAGGAGCTTGAGGGATTCGGGACGAGGATCCTGCTTCAGGGTCTCGCGGGCGTCGCGCACTCGTTTCCGTTCCAGCGTAGTGAGGTGGTAAGCGTCGAATGCCTTTGCCATGTCAATGGTCGCGAGAGCTGGTTTGCCAGCTCTCAGAGGCGAGCAGAGCGTGCACGCAATGATCGTGAGGACACAGGTTCTCTGGCCAGAAATCACCATTTTGATAGGGTAGCCTTATATTACGGTTTTTGGAAAAGAAGTAAAGGACCTGGTCAAAGTCCACGAGGCAGAGAGCGAGGTCCTTGGCTTTTTGACCGTTACGGAGCTACAATACGGCTGTGAGCGAGCGAGTGATCATCGTTGGAGGTGGGGTGATCGGGCTTTGTTGTGCCTACTACCTTTCGCAGGAGGGCTGGGAGGTCCTTGTTCTCGAGCGTGAGGAAGAGCGCGGGGACAATTGCTCGCGCGAAAACGCAGGGATGGTGGTTCCGAGTCACTTTACTCCGCTGGCAGCGCCCGGAGTCGTTACCCAGGGTCTCAAATGGTTGCTGGATGCCGAGAGCCCATTCTATGTCCGTCCCCGGTTAAGCCTCGATCTGGTACGCTGGGGATTGTCATTCATTGGATGCGCCAACGCCCGGCATGTGAAATCTAGCGCAGGTCTTCTGCGTGACCTCCAACTTGCCAGCCGCGAACTCTTCAAGGATCTTGCGGATGATTTTGACTTTGGGTTGCAGCGTCGTGGTCTTCTTATGCTCTGCGAATCCGATGATTTGCTAAAGGAGGAGGTGGAACTGGCTGAAAAAGCGAGGGAGCTCGGTCTTCGTATCGAAGTTTGTGATCTGGACCGGTTGCATGAGCTCGATCCGGGAGTCGAGATGAAAGCACGGGGAGGGATCTGGTATGAGCAGGACTGCCATCTGAATCCGGGGGAGTTCCTCCGTTGCCTCCGGGAGAGCCTGCTCGCTGGAGGTGCAGAGTTCAGGTATGGCTGCGAGGTACGATGTATCGGGGACGGGACCGTGGAGCTTGAGGGGAGAGAAATGCTGGGTGGAGCGGAGGTTGTTGTCGCTGGCGGAGCATGGACAGGTGGCCTTGCAAGGTCTCTGGGAACCCGGGTTCCCCTGCAGGGAGGCAAGGGCTATTCCATGACCCTTGAAAATCCGGGAGCTCTACCTCAGCTGTGCTCGCTCCTAGGCGAGGCAAAGGTCGCGATCACTCCAATCGGAAAGGCTCTGAGGGTTGCGGGGACCATGGAGATTTGTGGAGAGGATCTGTCGGTCAATGAGCGCAGGGTTCGGGGCATTATCAAGGCGGCTTGCCGGGTCTTTCCCGGGTTGCGACCCGGCGAGTTCGAGGGGGTTCGACGCTGGGCTGGCCTACGCCCCTGTTCCCCGGATGGACTTCCATATCTTGGCCGGGTTGAAGGAACAGAGCGGGTTTTGGTAGCAAGTGGACACGCGATGCTGGGGCTAAGCCTTGGCCCCATCACGGGGAAGCTGATAGCTGAGATCGTTTCTGGACGACCTGCGACGGTTCCAGTTGAGCAGCTTGCGGTGGATCGTTTCGCGTAAGTCAGCAAAAATCGATGGGATGATTTTTCTCTGAGGCATCCGTGGATTTGACTCTCTCCTAAAGATCAATCAAATACCTTTCATGGCTGGTTTCACAAAGCTGCAGGTAATAGACTCCCATACTGCGGGAGAGCCTACCCGGGTGATCGTCAGCGGTGGACCCGAACTGGGAGGAGGGACCGTGGCGGCCCAGCGGATGCGACTGGCTGAAGAGCATGATTGGCTGCGAACATCCTGTGTCAGCGAGCCACGCGGCCACGATGCCCTGGTTGGGGCATTACTTTGCGAGCCAAGCGAACCTGGATGTGTCGCAGGAGTAATTTTTTTCAACAATGTCGGGCTTCTGCATGGTTGTGTTCATGGAACCATGGGAGTAGCGGTCACTCTTGCCCATCTCGGGCGCATAGGTCAGGGAAGTCACCGGATTGAAACGCCTGTCGGGGTCGTGGAGGTGACCCTCGGTGAGGATGGGTGGGTGTCTGTAGAGAATGTTCCTAGTTTTCGGCATGGAGATGAAGTAGTGGTCGATGTAGCAGGGTGGGGTCAAATATCCGGTGAGGTAGCCTGGGGCGGGAACTGGTTTTTTCTGATCGAAGAGCAGGGCCCCGCTGTAGAGATCGCAAACATTGACAAGCTCACGGCTTTCACGTGGGAGGTAAGAAATGCCCTCAAGCGTAATGGAATTACGGGACAGGACGGCGGTGAGATCGACCACATCGAAGTCTTTGGTCCGCCCTTTGACCCCTTGGTAGCGGATAGTCGTAATTTTGTCCTGTGCCCGGGGAAGGAATATGATCGTTCCCCGTGCGGGACGGGGACGAGTGCCAAGTTGGCCTGCCTCCATGCTGCTGGGAAGCTTGAGGAAGGCCAGACATGGCGGCAGGCCAGTATCCTAAACACCGTATTTGAAGGCTCCGTGACACGACGGGACGACCAGACCGTGATTCCCCGGATTCGAGGAAAAGCATGGGTCAACGGGGAGTCGACCCTGATCCTCGACCCGGCTGATCCGTTCTGTTTCGGGGTCTAATTTCGGGGGACTTTATGGTGTCTCGAAGCGGGAACTTGACGCAGGGCTGAGGGATCGGTTCTATCCCGTCTCATGCCACTGCAAGTAGATTGGACCGGCGTTTTCCCGGCGGTTCCCACCCAGTTTCACGATGATTTTTCATTAAACCTCCCGGGAACTCAGGATCACGTCGACGCCCTGATCAAGGAGGGAGTGCATGGGTTGATCATGCTCGGAACGATCGGCGAAAACTGCTCTCTTTCGCTTGAGGAAAAAGTGAGGGTGCTGGAGGCTGCGGTAGAGGTAGCGGATGGGCGCGTCCCTGTCTTGAACGGAGTCGCAGAGTTCACAACGGAGAATGCCTGTGATACCTCGAGGGCCGCAGAGGCAGCTGGGGTAGATGGTCTCATGGTCATGCCTGGGATGGTCTATAACTCGGACGGTCGGGAAACTGTCCACCATTTCCGGTCCGTGGCAGCCTCCACCAGTTTGCCAATCATGTGCTACAACAATCCTCCGGTCTATCGGGTTGACATTACTCCGGAGATGTTCAAGCAGATGGAGGATGTAGAAAACATCGTTTGCATCAAGGAAGCCTCGGGTGATGTCCGTCGGATCACAGATCTCTTCAACGCTCTGGGAGACCGCTACCTAGTCTTTGCCGGTCTCGACGATGTGGCACTTGAAAGTTTCATGCTGGGGTGCACCGGGTGGATTTCCGGTTTGGTGGATGCGTTCCCCCGCGAGAATCGTTTGCTTTGGGATGCATTTCAGGAGGGGAATTATACGAGGGCGCTCGAGGTTTACCGCTGGTATATGCCGATGCTGCATTTCGATAGCCATCCGAAGCTGGTTCAGTACATCAAGCTCACCTGTGCCACGCTTGGTTATGGAACCGAGACCGTTCGGGCGCCCCGTCTGCCGCTAGTTGGCGAGGAGAGGAAACGGATCCTGTCGATTGTCGAGGAATGTGTGGCCACCCGACCTGAGTAGCAGAATACAGGGAAAAAGGGCGCTATCAGTGGGATCAGGCTAAGCGTTTGGTTCCTAGGACTGGCTGGAGACCTTGTAAGCCAGTCCTGCGCCTACGAGGTCGCTGATTCCCATGCCGATGGACTTGAAGAGGGTAATCTCTTCCTCACTCTGGCGGAGAGGCGCAGTTCCGTCACACATTTCGGACAGATCGGCCACCACATCCTCCTTGTGGAAGACGCCTTCCGAGATGGGGACGAGGATTTCTCCGGCCTCCTTGAAGCAGTTTGCGTAACTGTCTGCGTAGACCCTGGACTTGAGCACGAGGGAGGTGTCACATTCCCTCTTATCAGCATGATGATTTCCAATGAAGTCGGTATGAGTGCCTTCGCTGATCCAGTCTCCCATGACGAGCGGTTCATGTGAGGCAGTGGCGCTGACAATGATGTCAGCCTGCCCGCAGGCACTCTCAAGGTCTGTTGCCACAGTTACTTCCACTCCCTCCAGTTCGGGGCTCATCTCAGCCACGACCTGCTCGGCATTGGAAGGTGTGCGTCCCCATACCATCACTCGTTTGAGAGGCCTCACGCTGGCATTTGCCCGAATGATGTATTTCGAGAGATTGCCAGTGCCAAGCAGGAGGAGGCTCTCCGCATCCTCACGAGCGAGAAGACGGGTTGCCAGCCCGGAGATTCCCGCAGTTCTCCAGAAAGTGACAGTCGTTCCATCAACAAGGGCCAGAGGTTCACCATGAGCTCTGTCAAAGAGAAGGATCTTCGAGTAGAGTGATTTATACGGTGTCGAGTTGACTGGAAAGTAGGTGAAGGCCTTGACCCCGATCAGGTCGGTATTCCATGAGGGCAGGACCGCGAAGGCGTCATGCGACTCCGCATCCTCATCAAGGAGGAAGACATTGCGCGGAGGCATGTTGAATTCACCGGAAAAGGTTTCCTGCAGGGAGTCAACGAGAGCTGGATAGCTGAGAGCGGAGTGAACTTCTTCGGGACCGATTATTTTCATGGGGAGCAAGGGAGGGTCATCCTCCTGATCTGTGGATGGTATAATTGAACCGGAGTGGCGGGTCAATCCACCGCAGGATTCCCACGATTTGCTTTGGCTGCGGGGAGTGAGCCGGGTAGAAAGTCTGGACCATGGACTTGCAAGGAACGTCATTTATCGGAGCGGGCCGGGGATCGGGAGGCGCTGGGGAGTACTACGCGGTCAACCCGGTTTCCGGGGAGGAGATCGATCCTGCTTACCTTGCTGAGGGAGAGGAAAGCGTTGGTGCGGCATGCAACTTGGCTGAAGAAGCCTTTGTGGATTTTCGCGGAAGAAGCGGACTCGAGAGAGCGGAATTCCTGAAGGCGATTGCTGATGAAATTGATGCAGCAGAGGAAGAAATCGTTGATCGGATGACGAGGGAGACAGCCCTGCCAGAGGCGCGTTGCCGGATGGAAAAGGGGAGAACCTGTGGGCAGTTACGACTTTTTGCAGATCTTCTTGAAGAAGGGTCATGGGTGGATGCGCGAATTGATCATGCGGACTCCGGCCGTAGTCCGGTGCCAAAGCCAGACTGTCGCTCGATGTGGAGGCCCATGGGACCTGTGCTAGTCTTTTGTGCCAGCAATTTCCCCCTAGCCTATTCGGTGGCGGGTGGAGACACCGCGAGTGCACTGGCATCAGGTTGTCCGGTGATCGTCAAGGCGCATGGCTCTCATCCCGGGACCGCAGAGATCGTTGCAACCGCAGTTCGCAAAGCAGTGAAGACATGTGGGTTGCATGATGGAGTCTTTTCAGTCCTTTTCGGCAGTGGGAGAACCATCGGACAGGCGCTGGTAAGGAATCCCGCGATCAAGGCGGTGGGATTCACGGGATCGAGGACGGGGGGCAGGGCGCTCATGGATGCTGCCGCGGCGCGACCGGAGCCGATACCTGTCTGGGCGGAGATGAGTGCGATCAATCCTGTGTTCATACTGCCGGGTGCGCTCAGGGAGAGGGGCGATGCCATTGCGGAAGGCTTTGTTGGATCGCTTACGCTAGGGGTAGGTCAGTTCTGTACTAACCCTGGGCTGGTGATCCTGGGGGGAGAGGGTCGGAGCCAATTCGCGGAGCGCATCGCTTCGTTGGCGGGAAACGCTGCCCCTGCTGCCATGTTGCACAAGGGGATTGCCGAAGCATATCATGGTGGGTTGGAGCGAATGACCTCTAAGGAAGGCGTTGAGACCCTCGCCCAGGTGGCGGTTGAGGAAGGGAGCGGAGAGGCGGGGGCCGCCGTCCTCGGCACTGATGCGACCGCATTTCTGTCCGACCAGTCCATGGCTGAGGAAATGTTTGGCCCTGCCACCCTAATGGTTTCAGCTGATGAGGAAGCCTCCATGCTCAAGGTTGCTGAGAGTCTGGAGGGCCAGCTGACGGCCACGGTGCATGCAACCGAGGAGGATCTTGAGAGGTTTGGCAGCCTGATTTCCGTGCTGGAGTGCAAGGCGGGCAGATTGGTCTACAATGGATTCCCCACTGGAGTGGAGGTATGTCACGGGATGGTTCATGGGGGACCTGCGCCTGCCACCTCTGATGGCCGTTCGACGTCGGTAGGCCCTCGTGCGATCACCCGCTTCACAAGGCTTGTATGCTGGCAGGATTTTCCTGATCACCTCCTGCCGCCCGAGTTGCAGGAAGATAATCCGTTGAAGATTTCACGGATTGTAGATGGGGCGCGATCCTGACAGGTGGCCACTGAAGCAACTCCTGTTTACTAGTCCGGAGGTGTCGCTTCGAGATTGAAATCCAGAATGACTTCTTCATTGAGGATATTCTCTCCAACTCCCTTGAAGTTGATGTCCCACTGGTAGCGCTTGAGATCAAACTTGGCCCTGATTGCTGCAGTCGTTTCGGACTGCAGTACGCTGGCAGAAAAGGTAACACTGTTGGTCTTGCCTCTCATCGTCAGGTTACCCGTAATCTCATACTCGCCCTCTGCAGTTTTTGTAATGGAGGTTACATCATAGCTGGAGACCGGGTGTGAAGGGACATCAAAGAAGTCTTCGTTCTTAAGATGCGCCGTGAGTTTCTCCTTCTCTGTAGTGATGGCATCCATATTGATTGTGACCTCGTGGTCGTTTCCTACGGGTTCCCCATCCATAATCGTGAAGTGGCCCGAAATGTTGGTGAAACGTCCGACCTGTGTCCCTCCATTGACCTTTGATCCTGTAAATTCGATGTAAGAGTTTTCCGTGAAGGTCCACTTCGATGCTCCACCAGGTCCGGAGTCGATTTTTTTCTCAAGGGCCGGTCCTACCTTGGCATCTTCAGTCTGGTCAGCTGGATTGTTACAGGACACAGCAGCAGCGCAGAGGAAACAGACTACGGGCAGGGAGAAAAATTTCATTATAGATAAGAGAATGAACTGACAGCCTATTTATATGGAGTCAGAAGGCGAGTCTGGAGCGAACATTTATCGACGGATGAGAAGTTGACCCGGTGGCCCCATGGTTTGATCTTGGTGGCAGATGGCAATCCAGAAAAGGTATCATGGGAACAGGCTTACCATCGAGGAACATGGATGCATCCTGTCGGAATTACCCTGTTACCCGGGGCCCACGCATAGTGTCTGGGACGTTATGGCCTCAGCGGTTGCGCTTTGTGCACAGGGGCCGCGGTTGGCTATGCTTGGGTTTTCGGGAGGAGGAATGGTAGGAGCTCTGCGGGCGCTTGGTTGTGATCAAGAGATTGCGGGAGTGGACGTCTGGAGCGAGGGGTTTGGTTTGTTCGAGAGCATAGCGACGGAGTGGTGTGGTCCCGTTCGCTTTTATCGGGAGGATGCAGTCGACTGGCTGAGACGACAGCGGGTCCTCTATGATGTCATTGTGGAGGACCTCTCTATTTCCGAGAATGGTGATGTCGTCAAACCAGATGCTTCCATCTCGCTCCTGCCAGACCTCATGCAAAAAAAAATTACAGGAGAAGGGATTATTATCAGCAACCTCCTGCCAACTCCGGGGTTCTCCTGGCCGCGGCTGATTTCTATGGTCCGGACCGGTCCGGGGATCCTCGTAGAGTTTGAGAGCTACCATAATCGGGTCCTGATTCAGGGAAGTAGCGTGGGGGAGGTGCGTTGGGCTGGTCGGTTTCTGCGTAGAAACATGCGGGTTTTGGGAAGTGCATTGGCTGGAGAGATCCGGCTACGTACTCTCTAATCCCCGCATTGAGAAAGATACACCGTACTCCTCGACTCGGTTCCCTGGAGTGGATTGGGAAAGGTGACAACCCGGCTTTGGGTAGAGGGAAAGACGACCTGAAGAAGGTTTTCAAAATCGTGGTCTGGAGGATCGTCTGACCACATTGCGAAAATTCCTCCAGGGTTGAGGAAGGATCGGAGCTTCCTGAGACCCGACAATGAATAGAAGTTCCGATGGCGCTCATGAATCAGGTTTCGGGGAGAATGGTCAATATCGAGGAGGATGGCGTCGAAGCAGCGTCCGGGCTTCCCGGAATCGAAACCGTCTCCTTCTGCAAGAGAGAAAAAGTCTCCCTCCACGAGGCGACACCGGGGATCAGTTGTTATTTCTTTCCCCAGTGGCACGAGTTTCTGCCGGTGCCACCCGATCACGGCAGGTAGTGCTTCCACGACCAGAAGTTGTGAGACTCTTGAATCCCGCAGAGCTGCCTGCGCGGTATATCCGAGCCCTAATCCACCCACCGCAACAGAGAGCGCCCCAGGTTTCTCCTTCAAGAGATCAAGAGCAAGGTCCGCGAGTGCGATTTCCACCGTCGTGAAGAGGCTCGACATAAGATATCCTGTTCCGAGAATGATTTCGTAGACCTCGAGGTCATCAAGGGAGCGCATCCGGCGTCGACGGAGGATCAGAGGCCCGAGAGGAGTGTCCTGATAGTCGATTTCTTCAAAGTCGGAGGGCATTGGCCGCACCAAGATGGTCGGCTCGAGGCTCTCCTGCCAGCAGGATCTCACCGATCAACAGCATTGCGCGACGTGATGTGTAATCTGAGAATGGTTCCATGATCGAAATATCATTGTGGCGCCTTGGATTCGCCCTGATTCCAATTCTTATGGTAGGCTGGATTTCGTTGCGGTGGGGCGGAGGCGCGGGAAGCCTCTGGGTGGCAACAGGAAGGATGGTGCTCCAGTTGTTCGCCATAGGCTATGTCCTCAGCTTCCTCTTCGGGATTCGGAGCCCATGGGTGACCCTTGGCGTGGTCACCTTCATGATCGTGATCTCCTCCTGGATCTCCATTCGTACGGTCAGGGAACAGCGGTGGGCCTCCTATCGCGATGCCCTCCTTGCCATCGGGTTGGGAGGTGGACTGGTATACGTCCTTGTGATTTTTGGAGTGATTGCTGTCGAACCCTG
>Ga0160422_10002776_pt1 | contig 10921 bp, 11 predicted proteins | sample Fk160mmetaG_FD_108192 | JGI IMG/M metagenome (GOLD analysis project Ga0160422, IMG submission 108192) | Marine microbial communities from the Central Pacific Ocean - Fk160115 60m metaG | ecosystem: Environmental > Aquatic > Marine > Oceanic > Photic zone | place: The Central Pacific Ocean... | reverse complement strand
TCATAAATATAACCACAACTTCTACATTCGAATCTATTTTGTTCTACATTAGTAGAAGCTTCTTTTGATTCTATCTCAAGAGAAATTTTAGAAAGATTTTCATTCTCGGCATCACCAACCAATTTTTCTTTATTTGAGGATGAATTAATGTTTTCACTCACGATTTACACTTAAGTCTTTAGAAACTTTAAAGGATTTTAGTTAATTCAGTGAATTTTCAAAAAAATTTTTTTAACATGTTTTCACTACCTGGTTATGAATATTTCTTAGGTTTTTTGCTAATAGCAGCTGCTGTGCCAGTTTTAGCACTAGTAACAAACCTTGTTGTAGCTCCTAAAGGAAGAACAGGAGAAAGAAAATTGACCTATGAGTCTGGTATGGAACCAATTGGAGGGGCTTGGATACAATTCAATATCAGATACTACATGTTTGCTCTTGTTTTCGTTATATTTGATGTTGAAACAGTATTCCTATATCCTTGGGCAGTAGCCTTCAATAGATTAGGATTACTAGCATTCATAGAAGCCCTTATTTTTATTGCAATTTTAGTAATTGCACTTGCATATGCATGGAGAAAAGGAGCATTAGAATGGAGTTAGCAAATTGAACAATTCATTATCACCAAAAGCTATTAGAGAAATTAGAGAAGGTACTTGCAATCCTTTAGGAGCCCCACAAGTTACAACTGATTTGAGTGAAAATATTATTCTTACAAGTTTAGATGACTTACACAATTGGGCAAGGCTAAGTAGTCTTTGGCCATTGTTATATGGTACTGCTTGCTGTTTTATAGAATTTGCAGCTCTGATTGGTTCAAGATTTGATTTTGATAGATTTGGCTTAGTACCTCGAAGTTCGCCTAGACAAGCAGACTTATTAATAGTTGCAGGAACAGTAACGATGAAAATGGCGCCTGCTTTAGTAAGACTTTATGAACAAATGCCTGAGCCAAAGTATGTTATCGCCATGGGTGCTTGCACAATAACAGGAGGTATGTTTAGCTCTGACTCTACAACTGCGGTAAGAGGCGTTGATAAATTAATACCTGTTGATTTATATCTTCCTGGATGTCCTCCAAGGCCTGAAGCGATATTTGACGCAGTTATTAAATTAAGAAAAAAAGTTAGTAACGAAAGCGTTTTTGAGAGAAACAAATCAGAGCAAACTCATAGATATTTTACAATTGAACATGATATGAATTTAGTATTTTCTGAGAATACAGGCGAGTATCTTAAAAAACAGACCGATAAAGTCCTTGACTCTTCCAAAAATAAAGAAGTCATAGATACCATTGAAGAAGATAGCAAAAAAACTGTTTTAAACAAAGAAGATACGTAAATGGAAAAAGATACATCTAAAGATGAATTACTTGATAAAAGAGGAGAAGTAAGTAAAAGGCTTTCGTCTGAAAATTTTAAAAATGAATCACTTGGTGAGGATCATATTGGGATAGAGATCATATCTGTTCAACCTGAAGATCTTTATAAGGTAATTGCACAATTAAAATCCTATGGGTTTAACTACCTTCAATGCCAGGGAGGCTATGATGAAGGCCCAGGTAAACATCTTGTTAGTTTTTATCACTTGATATCCTTAGATGACATTAGTAAGGAATTTCAAATAAAAGAAATAAGAGTAAAAGTATTTCTAAAAAGAGATTCTGATTTATCAATTCCTAGTCTTTACTCTATTTTTAAAGGAAGTGATTGGCAAGAACGAGAAACATATGACATGTTTGGTATTAATTATATAAACCATCCTTGTCCTAAAAGATTATTAATGCCTGAAGATTGGAGAGGATGGCCTTTACGTAAAGATTATATTCAACCTGATTTTTATGAATTACAGGATGCTTACTAGTAAGTTTTCTTTAATTTTCTATACATTGCGATAACTGCACGAGCTAACCTACGAGAATCATGTCTTAAAGTTGGAGTAATTTTTTTTGAATATAATGGTGCTTGTAAAACATAATAGCCATCTGATATTAATTTCCCTTTATTGCAAATGACTGGTTCTGCTCCTCTAGACCGATAGTAATCAATTAAGGATGATCTTTCGAAATCTCGTTGAGATAAAATCGAATTAAAGATTCTTTTATTAACTCCGAAATTGAATAATTGCCTTTCTATTGATTTAATATGTTGATATACATCTAGGCCATCAGTTTCTCCAGGTTGTGTCATCAGATTACTTATGTAAATTTTGGGTGATTTATTATTTAATAACGCTTCAACAATTTCGGGCACAAGTAGATTTGGTAATAAGGAAGTAAAAAGACTTCCTGGACCTAAAACAATTAAATCTGCTTCTCTAATTGATTCAAGTGCTGCTGGTAAAGCTGGTGGATTCTCAGGTATGCACCCAATTCTATTGATCGGTTTTATTGATTTACTTATTAGACTTTCTCCAAATATTTTTTCACCATTATCTAGTTCTGCCCATAACATAACATCTATTCCTGTAGCAGGAATAACCTGACCTTGTACCGATAAAACTTTACTTGAGGCTTGTACTGCCTTTTCTAAGCTGCCAGTTATTGTTGTCAAAGTTGATAAAAACAGGTTGCCGAAAGTATGACCCTCTAAACCATCACCACGAGAAAATCTATATTGAAATAATCTGGTAAGCATCGGTTCCTCATTGGATAAAGCAGCTAAACAATTTCTAATATCGCCAGGAGGTTGAACACCTAATTGTTTTCTAAGAACTCCGCTACTACCTCCATCATCAGTAACCGTAACTATTGCTGAAATATTACTACTATAGTTTTTTAATCCTTTTAAAAGTGTAGATAAACCTGTACCTCCTCCTATTGCTACTATACTTGGACCTTTACTTAATTTACTTTTTACTCTCAGTGCATCAACCAATATTGTATCTTTTTGAGGGACTAAGGCTTTTTGGATAGAATTTATACTTCTATTTTGACCTAACCAGATTAATAATATTCCTATAAATAAAACTAATGGGCCAAGAAAAGAGACAGGCAATATGCTTGTAAGGCTATTCATTACCCCAAAAAAGATCTCAATTAACCAATAAAGAGGTCTTAACTTTGTCCATATTGCTATACCTAGAAGAGATGTAATTAAACCTATCCCAGAGGTGATCATCCATCTTTTAATAACAAGTCCAGGTAATAACCAACTCATAACTCGAAAAAATCTATTTAAGATTCCTAAATTTGATTTTTTTATTACCGAAATAGTCCTTCTAAATTTTTTCCTTTTTCTATTTCCCTCTATTTTCATCAATCTTCAGCTTTTAATCTATAGAGTAATTTATAATTAAACTATAAATCAACTAAATTGATACTTTCTTTATTCTTAATTCAAGGCATTATTTAAGGTATATTAATTTTATTTTACAAAATTTTTATTTTGAAAAAAACAGTTCCAGCAATTGAAGCTAAAGATATCTCTATGGCATGGGGAAAACTTAATGTATTAAAAAAAATAAATTTATTAGTTAATTCTGGAGAAAAATTGGCAATTGTTGGACCCTCGGGTACTGGTAAATCAACAATATTGAAGATTCTAGCTGGACTAATTTTACCGTCAAATGGCACTTTAAAAATATTCGGTGAAGAACAAAAATATTTAAGATTAGATCAAAATAATCCTCCTGATGTCAGATTAGTTTTTCAAAACCCCGCTTTACTTGGATCATTAACAATAGAGGAAAATGTAGGCTTTATTTTGAATAGAAATAAAAATATCTCTAAAAATTTCATAAAAGAACTAGTAAATGAGTGTCTAGAAGAAGTCGGATTATTTGATGTCGGGCAAAAACTTCCTAATGAACTAAGTGGTGGCATGCAAAAAAGAGTTAGCTTCGCAAGAGCACTAATAAGCGAACCTAAAGAGAAAAATGAAAACAAACCTTTACTTCTATTTGATGAACCTACCGCTGGTCTTGATCCAATAGCATCATCTCGTATTGAGGATTTAATTAATAAAACAAATGATAAAGTCAAAGGTTCATCTATTGTTGTAAGCCATGTTCTTAGTACTATAGAGAAGACATCTACAAAAGTACTAATGCTATATGGTGGGAAATTTCGCTGGGAAGGTTCAGTTTATGATTTCAAGAACAGTAACGATCCTTACGTTTATCAATTTAGGAAAGGTAAACTTGAAGGCCCTATGCAACCCAAAGAAATTTAATTATTATGCGCAGAAGTCTTAGAGATTCAATTGTTGGGTTTTCTTTAGCAGGAGGACTAATTATTTTTACATCCTTTTCCTTCTGGTTAAGAGGAATTAAATTATCTTCAAAAGAATGGTTCATTTTTGCGAATTTCAGTAATGCAAGTGGTCTATCAAAGAAATCTCCAGTTACATATAGAGGAATTATTGTTGGATCTATTGAAGATCTAATTTTCACTAATGAATCTATTAAGGCAAAAATAGTTATAAACAATCCTGATATTATACTTGCGAAGCCTGCATTTGCAAAAGTGGTAACAAATTCATTTCTAGGAGGAGATGTACAAGTCGCTTTAGAGACAAGTGAAGCCAAATTACCAAAAAATATAAAAAAAGCGACTTCAAAAGTATGTAATAGTAAATTAATAGTCTGTGAAGGAGATACTATTAAAGGTAAACAGCTTTCAAGTTTATCCAATATTACAAATAGGATAAGCCAACTTTTAAAAGACTCTAATCAGGAAAATTTAGTTGAAAATATCATCAAATCAATTGAACAATTTGATAAAACCCAAGAAAATCTTGATGAATTAATTTATTTATCAAAACAAGAAATTTATAGAGTCAAACCGTTATTAAATGATCTTACGGTAGCAGCAGGTCATCTTAATACGATACTAGCAACAATGAGTAATGCTGAAACTCTCGAAGACATTAAATTAACTTTAGAGGCCTCAGGGTCAATTTCTCAAAAGATAGATCTTCTAGCTGATGACTTTGAGTTATTAATGAAAGATCAGGAGCTTACAAGTGCTTTGAGAGATTTAGCAATTGGACTTTCTAAATTTCTGAATGAAATATATCCCTAAGTAAGTTTAAATTTCATTAATTGCATTTAAAGCCATTGCCGCAATGGCTTGATCAGTTGCTTTTGGTAATTGAACATATTTTCCTTGAGCAGCATCTGCTAATTCTTTACCAAAACCGCTTGCAATAAATTTACGTTCAGTATCTATTACTAAAAGTTTAATTCCCAAGCTGGGATAATTAGATGCAACATTTAAGACCTCTTCTTTAAGATTTATAGATTCCTTATCTTCTTCTTCAGATTGACCTAAAGAGACTCCTAAAGGGACATTACCTCTACCATCAGTTATTCCAACAACTATTGCTTGACCAATATCACCAGTTGCCATTGCATTTTTAGCAACTTTAGCTGCTTGTGTTAAACCATGAGCTAAAGGAGAACCTCCACCACAAGGCATTGTTTCTAAACGTCGTTTTGCAGCAGTAATTGATCTGGTGGGAGGCAAAAGGACTTCAGCTTGATTACCACGAAATGGGATTAAAGACACCTCATCTCTATTTTCATAAGCTTCTGTCAGAAGTCTTATTACAGCTCCTTTTGCACTTTGCATTCTATTTAATGCCATTGATCCGCTTGCATCTACAAGAAAGATAACCAATGCTCCTGCTTTCTTTTGCAATAATTTTGCTCTAAAATCACCTTCTTCTACAATTATCTTTTTATTAGGATTTTTTAGCCTTCTCGACTTTTGATAGGGTGCAGCGGCCCTTAATGTTGCATCAACTGCTATTCGATTTAATTTCCCTCTGGGGATGATAGGTCTGACATATCTACCCCTAGATTGACTTAGTATTACTGATCTATTTCCACTATTTGATGCTTTCGATTTTGCAGAGGAGAAAAGTAGTAAATCAGGATCTACTGCACATGCTTCAGGATCTAATATGAATTCTTCAGGTACATCAGGTGAAGATTCTTCATCACCCTCAGATTCTTCTTCCTGATTATCTTCATTTAAATCAGATTGTTCATCATTAGAATCCTCTTGATTCTGAGGAGGAGGCGGTGGTGTTTGATCTTCAGGAGGAGGAGGTTGCATTTCATCATCATTTTCTGGTGGCAATTGTTGAGATCTTGGAATAATTACTAATCTTACCGCCACTTTAAGATCATCAGTATTTACAGAATCGCTTCCTCTCAATGCAGCATTAGCTTTCGCCACCTTAACCGCAAATAATTCTGATCTATGACCTTCAATACCCCCTCTAAGTGCTTCATTTACCAAATAACTTATTTGTTCTTTGTTTATAGTCACATCAGGTAACCACTGCCTCGCTAAAATTAATTGCGTTGATAAATTCTCGGTTTCTTCAGACCATTTTTCTGAAAAATTAATATTATCCTCAGCATGCATTAAAACAGATTTAGTAATTTCCACTCTTTGGGTATTATTGATTGATTGGTTAGCAGAAAGTACTATCGCAAATCTATCTAAGACATGATCTCTTATATCACCCTCTTCAGGATTATAAGTAGCAATTAAAAGTGATTTGCATGGATGAGAAAGACTTAGACCATCTCTCTCAACATAATTTTGTTCCCTCCCAGTAGCTTCAAGAACTAAATTAACTATCCCATCATCTAATAAATTTATATCATCAATATATAAAACACCTCTATGAGCATCTGCTAATACTCCAGGCTGAAAAACTTGTTCACCGGAACTCAAGGAACTTGCAACATCAATAGATCCAACTAATCGATCCTCTGTAATACCAATAGGAACTTGAACAAAAGGCGCAGGTACAACTTTTGTTGATATAAATTGTTTAAATTGATTTTCATCATTGAAATTAATATTTTCACACATCTTTAAAAATCCTTCATCCCATTCTTCTGGTTTTTCTGGATCAAGATTTCTACCAATTGGTTTAAATTTGATTTCATCAAGATTTAAATTCTTTAGTGTTTCTTCACTATCAAGAATCTCAATTGGCGGAATTAAAGAATGTAAGCCTCTCGCTAATACAGACTTACCAGTACCCCTACCACCTGCAATTATTACGCCACCTAAGCTTGGGTCTACTGCTGCTAATAAGAGAGATAATTTTAATTGATTATGACCAGTTATTGCAGCCAAAGGAAATGAACTTGAAGAATCTCTCTTACTCATTAACTGCTTTATATTTATTTGAGATTTCACCTCTGGTTCCAAAGTCAATTTAATAATCCCTGATATAGAATTTATCCAATAAAAATACAATTTATAGTGGAATTATCAAATCTTAATATCAAAAATGGATTATGCATATCATTAGGATCAAATATTGATAGCAAATTTGGGAATCCTATAGATTCATTAATTGCATCAAAATTCAGAATTGAAGAAATCATTAATAATTTAATTGACCTTAATAGTTCAGAAAATATAAAAGAAAATATATTAAAAAATTTTTTTAAATGGTCTTCTCTTTACCGAACAAGCCCATTTGGAGTAGTTGGTAAACAACCAGACTATATTAATTGCTTATTATTAGCTAACGGGGATTTACTCCCTCCCTCTTCGATAGAAAAAGCAAGATTCCTACTTAAGGAATTCCAAAATTTGGAAAAAGAATTTGGAAGAAATAAATTATGTGAAGAGCAAAGGTGGCTTCCAAGACCTCTTGATATAGACATTTTATGGTGGGATGATTTATTGATTAATGAAAAGGATTTCAAACTTCCTCATCCAAGATTTAAAAATCGTAATTTTGTAATTTCTCCTTTAGCAGAGGTACTAAGTATTTCTCAAAAAATAGAAAAATTAAATATTAAAAATTGGAAATTTAATTAATATTCAATTTAGCAAAATAATTGTTATGGTTAAATTATTTGAAAAAATGCAAAATAATCAATTAATAAGAAAACCGATATTTAAAGAGAAGATATCTGAGTTAAAAACAAAGAAATTTAGCTTTGAGATAAATAGAATCGAATTACCAAATGGACACGAGGGCGAATATGGATCCATAAAATTTCCAAATGCGGCACTAGCTGTTCCAATTACAAATGATAATAAAGTGATCATTCTTCGCCAATATAGATTTGCTGTATCACGATATTTACTTGAGTTTCCTGCAGGAACTTTAGAGACAGGAGAATCACCAATTAACTCAATAAAAAGAGAGATACAAGAGGAGGCTGGCTATAGAGCAGAGAATTGGGACAAATTAGGAACTTTAGTTAATGCACCAGGATATTCAGATGAAGTTATTCATTTATTCCTTGCCCGCAATTTATATAAATTAGACGTTGACGTACAAGGTGATTTAGATGAAGATATCGAAGTATTAACTTTCTTTCCTGATGAGCTAGATAATTTAATTGCAAGTGGGCAAGAAATTTTAGATGCAAAAACCATAACCGCATGGTTTAGAGCTAAACAATTCTTAAACATCTAATGGAAAATTCAAGAATTCTTTTTTGGTATAGAAAAGATCTGAGAGTTAATGATAATAAGGCTCTTACTAGTGCATTTAATTTATCGAGAGCAATTACATCAATTTATATCTTTGATGAAGAATATCCTTACGATTTTAGTTCAGAGTCACGTTCATGGTTTTTAAGCGAAAGCTTAAAAGAATTACAAATAAAGTGGGTAGAAGCTGGAAGTCGATTAATTATTCAAAAAGGTTCACCCAAAGATTTAATTCCGTACATCGCAAAAAAAATTAATGCTAAATATATTTTTTGGAATAAAGCAATTGAGCCTTATGAAATTCAAAGAGATGAAGAAATTAAAGCTAATTTGACTAACTCAAATATTAAGATTACTGATATCTGGGATCATTTGTTAATAAATCCCTCTGAAATCTCTACTGGGAGCAACACTCCATATACTGTATATGGTCCTTTTTTTAAAAAATTCAAAGCTCAACTGGATAATGTTAACTTTAATAATACAGAGGATAAAAATTTCAGATTTGAAAAATTAAAGGATTTAGAAGATGAATTAATAGACAATAAATTAATTCAAAAATCTAAAGCAATATTTGATGAATTTCTTGGAAAAATTAATTTCCCTGGCCAAATAATATGCCCATGCAGGCCAGGTGAAAAAGGTGCAGAAAAATTATTAGAAAGTTTTACATCAGCAAATAAAATTACCTCATATCATTCTTTAAGAGATTTCCCAGCAGAAGATGGAACCTCATATTTAAGTGGATCATTAAGGTTTGGGACAATTAGTATAAGAAGACTTTGGCAAAAGACTTTGCTCTTAAATTTAATAAATGACAATCCTAAAAAATTATTATCAATTGAAACATGGCAAAAAGAACTTGCTTGGAGAGAATTTTATCAACATTGTTTGTTTCATTACCCAGAATTAGAAAAAGGTCCTTATAGAAAAAAATGGAATAATTTTTTATGGAAAGATAATCAAGAGTGGTTTAATCGTTGGTCCGAGGGACAAACTGGGATACCAATAATAGATGCTGCAATGAGACAGTTAAATCAAAGTGGTTGGATGCATAATAGATGTCGTATGATTGTAGCCTCTTTTTTAGTTAAAGATCTTATTTGCGATTGGAAATTAGGAGAAAAGAAATTCATGGAACTTTTAGTTGATGGGGACCTTGCTGCTAATAATGGAGGTTGGCAATGGAGCGCTAGTAGTGGTATGGACCCAAAACCATTAAGAATTTTTAACCCTTATACTCAAACTAAAAAATTTGATCCTTTGTGCAAATATATTAAATTTTGGATTCCAGAATTATCTGGTATAAATAACTCAGAAATCATAAACGGCGAAATATCACAACCAGAAAAAATTAACTATCCAAGTCCAATTGTCTCTCATAACGTTCAGCAAAGAATTTTTAAAGCTCTCTATGCAGATATTTAAAATGAAGTTTTAGTAATTATTTACAATTAAATTTAAATTTATGCAAAATAGTTTTCTTTATATGTAATTGCCGGAAATATTAGTAAATTCAAACTTATTCAAATATTTTTTAGGTTTCTTAAGTTCTTCTCTAAAAAAGATTTTGATAATCTTTTTGTTAATTGATTAGGAATCGAATAATAAATCATGTAAATTAAACTGTTCAAAAGGTGATACAGAGGGTTTGATTAAAAATTTTTATGAGGGATAAACATTTCTATATTACCTAAACCATTCAGGCTCATTCCCAGGTTTCCATTTTATATTACATCCTAATGAGGGAAACTGTTTTGACTGATAATCTTTTTGGCCAACCATCGCTTTAACTGCTGAGATCAGATCATCTCCCGTTACAGGAACATTGTTTGACGGTCTACTATTATCAAGTTGGCCATGATAAAAAAGAGAAAAATTTTCATTACCTTTATTGGTAAAAAGATAAAAATCTGGAGTGCAAGCAGCTTTTAATTTCTTTGCAAAGCTTTGATCCTCATCAAATAAATATGGGAAACTCCATCCATTCATATCAGCTTGCTTTTTTAAATTCTCTGGAGAATCCCCAGGATGAGTTTTTATATTATTACTTGAAATTGCAACAGTCTGAATATCTTTTTCAATATCTCTTATTATTTTTGAAATATGCTGCTCCACATGCTTAACGAATGGGCAATGAGCGCAAATAAACATTATAAATAAGTGTCTTTCATCCAATTGTGAAAAATCAAATTTTTTAAATTCTTTTAAATTTACATTTAGCATTTCAGAATTAGGCAATGAAGTACCCAATTCGATAAACATAGAATTAGTTTTCACCATTGTTTATGAACAAATATATAGTTGAAGAATATTGTATATTTTTTATGAATGTATTAACAAGTGCACTTTTTATAGGAGAATAATATAAATATTTAATAAAATGCTTCTTGATTTAACCGGGAAAAAAATTCTTGTTACTGGTATCGCTAATAACCGATCAATCGCATGGGGTATAGCACAACAGTTATCCAAAGCTGGAGCTGAGTTAGGTATAACCTA
>Ga0160422_10002775_pt1 | contig 10921 bp, 7 predicted proteins | sample Fk160mmetaG_FD_108192 | JGI IMG/M metagenome (GOLD analysis project Ga0160422, IMG submission 108192) | Marine microbial communities from the Central Pacific Ocean - Fk160115 60m metaG | ecosystem: Environmental > Aquatic > Marine > Oceanic > Photic zone | place: The Central Pacific Ocean... | reverse complement strand
TGCACATACAGTTTTGGCAGCAGGTGGAATTAATGCTGCATTAGGCAATTTAGATAAACAAGACTCCTGGGAACAACATTTTATTGACACTTATTTAGAAGGTTACTGCATTGGTGATCCTTTAAAAATTGAAATAATGGCTAAAGAATCACCATCTTTAGTAAAAGAAATAGATAAATGGGGAGCAAACTTTGCAAAGTTAAAAAATGGTGAACTTGATCAAAGATTCTTTGGAGCTCATAAATATAGAAGGACTTGCTATTCCGGAGATTATACTGGATTATCAATATTAAGAACTCTTTTAGAGAAATCAGATAAGTTAAAAATTCCTATTTTTGATAATCAGTATGTCACTGAACTATTAATAAAAGAAAATACTTGTTTTGGAGCAATGTCGTTTAATATCTTCACATCAGAGAGAACAGTACATTTTGCTGATGCTGTTATTTTATGTACTGGAGGTCATACAAGATTATGGAAAAAAAGTTCCTCTAGAAAAAGTGAAAATACAGGAGATGGGTATTACTTAGGTCTTAAAGCAGGTTGTAACTTAATTGATATGGAAATGGTTCAGTTTCACCCTTCAGGGATGGTCTTACCTGAGGAGATTGAAGGTACCCTCGTAACTGAGGCTGTTAGAGGTGAGGGAGGAAAATTAATTAATAATAATGGAGAAAGATTTATGAAAAATTATGATCCTGAAAGGATGGAATTATCAACCAGAGATAAAGTAGCAATTGCTAACTATAAAGAAATAATCGAAGGCCGAGGTACTAAAAATGGAGGAGTTTATCTTGATATAAGTCATAAAAGTAAAGAATTTATAATTGAGAAGCTACCGAGCATTTACAGACAGTTTCTTGAAGCACAAATGCTTGATATTTCAAAATCCCCGATGGAAGTCGCTCCTACAGCTCACTATTCAATGGGTGGGATCTTAGTTAATCCAGAGAATTTATCTACTTCTGTAGAGGGATTATTTGCCGCTGGTGAGGTTGCAGGAGGCCTACATGGAGCTAATCGCTTAGGTGGTAATTCTTTGGCAGAAATTATTATCTTTGGGAAACGAGCTGGTATCTCCTCTGCCAAATATTCAAAAAAAATAGATCATCAACCAAGGTCAAATAATGCTATTTGCATTGCTCATGAAAATATTAACAAGTTTATTAAAAATGGAGATGAACTAGTTAGACCACTTCAGCATAAATTGCGCTTAATAATGTGGGAATATTGTGGGGTCATTAAAAACAAAAATTTACTGAAAGAGGGTTTGAAAGAAATTGAAATTATTAATACTAAAATTAATAATATTGATATTAGAATCGATAAATATAATTGTGAAGATCTAGCTTTAATATTTGATTTACAATCATCTTTAATAAGTGCAAAAGCAACAATTATTTCAGCCCTAGAAAGAAACGAGAGTAGAGGAGCTCATCAAAGAAGCGACTTTCCAAATATCGATCCTGACTTTAAATTTAATTGTGCAGTGAGTATGGATGAAAATAGAAACTTAAAAATAACTAAACTACCTTTAAAAGTACCAAACAACAAATTAAAAAAAATTATTTCAACTGCATCAAGAGAAGAAGATATAAGAGGTAAATTACTTGAATAGATAAAAATTTATATTGGTTCAAAATAAGAATTTTTTTATTTCAAGTAATTTTTTTAAAGTGGTTAATTAAATGACTCTTAATCCAATTAGATAATCATTCTTAATTTTTGAAAATAATAAATATTTAGATAAAATTTAAAAAACATATTTGAATATTTTTTATAATATAAATTTTCTAATAAAAATTATTTTAATTGATTAATGATTTATAATCTATGTAATAAAGCTAATTTTTAACTTAATTTCATTAAACAAAAATATCTATAAATATTATGAGTTTTTCAATAAAAAATATATGCTGTATCGGGGCTGGTTATGTTGGGGGGCCGACAATGTCGGTAATAGCCGATAAATGTCCTCATATTCAAGTTAATGTTGTAGACGTAAATATGGAAAAAATAAAATTATGGAATTCAGAAGACTTATCTAAGCTGCCTGTATATGAGCCAGGATTAGCTGAAATTGTTAAGAATCGTAGAGGTAAAAACCTTCATTTCTCAAGAGAAATTAATGATAATATTTCCAAGGCTGATATGATTTTCATTTCAGTAAATACACCAACTAAACATAATGGAATTGGAGCAGGTAAAGCTAGCAATTTAAAATGGATAGAAGAATCTGCTAGGCAAATATCAAAATATTCAAGAGGAAATACTATAGTTGTAGAGAAAAGTACAATCCCAGTAAGAACTGCAAGTACTATTAAACAAATATTAAAAAAAACGAATCGCAATACCAATGATAAAGAATTCCATGTACTTTCAAATCCAGAATTTCTTGCAGAGGGTTCTGCGATAAAAGACTTATTAAATCCTGATAGGATATTAATTGGAGGAGATAATGCTGAGGCTATAAAAGCGCTAAGTAATATTTATTTAAATTGGGTTAATAAGGATCAAATTTTAACTACAAATTTATGGAGTTCTGAATTATCAAAATTAATTGCTAATGCATTTTTAGCTCAAAGGGTAAGTTCAATAAATACAGTATCTGCATTATGTGAAAAAACTGGAGCAGATGTTGATGAAGTTTCAATTGCCGTTGGAATGGATAAAAGAATTGGTGAGCATTTTTTAAAATCTGGGCCAGGATTTGGTGGTAGTTGCTTTAAAAAAGATATTTTAAACTTAGTATATATCTCAGAGTATTATGGGTTAAAAGAAGTTGGAGAATATTGGCAAAAGGTACTTGAGATTAATAGTTGGCAACAAGAAAGAATATATAAGTCAATCGTAGATAATCTGTTTAATAATGTATCAGGAAAGAAGATTTGCATTCTTGGTTTTTCATTTAAAGCCAATACAAATGACACAAGAGAATCCCCTGCAATTGAAATATGTAAAGATTTAATAAATGATGGATGCAATTTATCTATCTATGATCCAAAGGTAAGCAAAGAGAGAATTGATGAGGATTTAAGAAATGCGTTAAATCAAAAAATTACGAATAAAGATAAAGAATCAAAATGGGAAGTCTCTGATAACTTATACAATTCAGCAATGGATTCTGATGCTTTAGTTATTTTGACAGAATGGGAAGAATTTAGAAATCTAAACTATGAAAAATTATCAGAAATAATGAGACCTCCCTCATGGATATTTGACACTAGATCGATTATAGATAATGAAAAGGCGAATAATTATGGATTTAATATATGGTCAATTGGTAAGAAAAATTTATTATCAGATTAATAAAATAAAAATTCTTCTATACATAAAATGAATAGAAAAAATTAAATATTTATTGTTATGTATGATAAGTATTTATAGTTTTTAATAATTAATTTTGTAGAGATCTTTATACAGATTAAGCAAATAATATTGAAAGGATATAAAAAGTTTGTAAAATTAAAATTAAGTTATCACAAAAATAAGTAAATTTTATTTTGTTTAATTATCAACCCAAAGAAGATCAAAAGAATAAAAAATTATTAATAATTGGATGTGGTGGTCATGGGAAAGTTGTTGCAGAGATAGCAGAATCAAAAGGTTACTCCGATATAAATTTCTTTGACGAAAATGAATCTATAAATAAATTCATGGGCAAAGAAACTTACAGCAGCATACAGGAAAACTTTTCATCACACTTTTTTATAGCGATTGGGGACAATTTTACTAGAGAACTTTTTTATATGAAATTTTTGAAAAAATATATTAACGCTAAGGCCGTTAACCTCTTTCATCCAAGCTGTATAATTTCGAAGAGATGTGAAATTGGCTTTGGTAATGCTTTTATGTCAAATGCAATAATCAATAGTTCCTCAAAGATAGGAAATGGTGTGATTTTGAATACTGGTTCAACAATTGATCATGATTGCTATTTAGATGATTTTTCCTCAATAGCTCCCGGGGTAAGTGTTGGCGGTAATGTCAAGATAGGGAAAAGATCAGTAATTTCCATCGGAGCTAAAATTAAACATAATATTTCTATAGGGGATGATTCTGTTATTGGTGGATGCTCTTTTGTAAATAAAAATATTGGTAATAATCGTATTAGTTATGGCATACCTGCAAAGGAGATTAGAATAAGAAAAAAAGATGAAAAATATCTCTAGAATATTAAATTTTAGAGTTAAGAATTGAATCTATTTTTTCAATAATATCTATTACTTTTATAGATAATTTTAGATCTGAAATATTTTCTTTGTTAAGAATAATAGCTTGAGAAAATTTGTCTAAGATATTCTCTAATGGAGTCATTTTTTTATTTTTGATATAATCATTTTTAATTGAAATTTTCTTTTTTTCTATAGTACAAAATTCTTCTAATATTTCATTATTAAAGGGATTAAAATTTAATATACGATCTTTAAAATCTAAAGTTAATGATCTTATTTTTTCATCCATTAAATTACCACAAGTAATTTCAGCACAAGATTTGTTAGAGAAAAATAATTTCGCCTCAATTAATTCTGCCTTTTGATTAAAGATAGTTTCTTTTTTAATAGTTTTTGCGTAAATCTCTGTTGGCATTTCTTGCATTAGATCTAAACAAATAGAAATATCATGTGGGGCCCAATCCCATAATGAACTAATATCTTTTCTAAAGGGACCATAATTCCCTCCAAAAGATTTTATTTTATTAATCACACCATATCTTTTAATTCTTCTTTTCATTTCAATAAAGTCTGGATGATAAAGAAAAATATGATCGACTAGAACTATTGGCTCTAAATTATCCTTTTTAATAATTGATAATAAATTTTCAGCATCATATAAATTTGTTGTTATTGGTTTCTCTATTAGAATTGGGATTCTTTTTTTAAGACAAGCTAACATAATTTTATAATGAGTTCTTGGTGGAGAAGCAATAATTACTCCATCAAAATCTAAATCTGAAAGCATATCTTCCCATCTTTCATATATTCTTGTTTCTGATTTAATAAATTTTTTTGTGGAAGGATTTCTACTAGAGACTCCTACTAATGAAAAGTCATCATTTCTATTTATAGTTTTTATAAAATTTAAACCCCATTTACCAGCACCTATTAGACAAAAACGAATTCTGAAACTACTTTTAAGCACCTTTATAGTTTCTTTCGCTCCAATCAAAAAATCTTTTTAATCCCTCTTCTAAATTAACTTGAGGATAAAAATCCAAGTCTTTATTAGCTTTTGATATGTCTGGCATTCTTCTTGTTGGTTCATCCTCAGGATAACTATCTGGATAATCAATCTTTTTATATACAATTTCTTCCGGATATATATTCTCAATCGTTTTTACTAAATCTAACATTGATATTTCGGGTTTATTATTACCTATATTATAAGCTTCTCCAGATTTTCCCTTTAAAATAACAAGCAAGAAGCCAACCATTGCATCTGTGATATAACAAAATGTCCTCGTTTGATTTCCAGTTCCATAAACATTTAAAGGTTTTCCAGACTTTATTCTACTTGCAAAATTAGGCAGAACTCTATAATCTTTTTCTTGCATACCTGGACCATAAATATTAAATGGTCTTATAGTATTGGTCGAAAGCCCTTTATATTTATAGAAAATATCACATAAAGTCTCACCAACTCTTTTACTCTCGTCATAACATGCTCTAGGTCCTTGGCAAGATACATTGCCTCTATAGCTTTCTTTAATTGGAATTTGATTTGGATCTGGATCACCGTATATTTCAGATGAAGAGAAAAAAGAAAATCTAGATTTGTTTATTTCGGCTAATTCCAACATATTTCTAGTACCCGATATAGCTACATCCAGAGTTTTCAAGGGCATTTTTTTATAATAAAAAGGACTTGCAATTCCAGCTGCATGAATTATATAGTCAAACTTTAATGGGTAATTAAAGCTATTAATAACATCATGTTGAAGAAATTTTATATTATTGTATTTGGGAATCTTTCTGCCTTCTTCACCAGAGGCTACCAAATTATCAAGAACGATTAATCTTAATGGTTCTTTTAGAATATTTACTGAGATACTATTAAATACCTCAATAAAATATCTTCCTAAGAAACCTCTCCCCCCTGTAAGAAGTATATTCTTGCCGGCGAATCCATGAACTTGGTCTCCAAGACGTATTAAGATTTCTTCTATATCTGATTGTAAAAAAAATTTATCCATTATTCTAAATTACATTAACTTCTGGCAAAGGAACAATAAAATGACCTCCTTGTTCAATAAAGTTTTTATTTTTATCAATTATTGAATCCGCAAAATTCCAAGCTAATATAAGAATATAATCTGGTTTCTTCTTTTCTAAATGGGTTGAATCTAAAACAGGGATATGTAATCCAGGTGTGAATGTATTTTGTTTTAAAGGATTATCGTCAATTATAAAATCAATTATTTCATTATTTAATTCGAACTCATACATAAGAGTAGTTGCTTTTGCTGGAGCTCCAAAACCTGCAATTTTTTTATTTTGAGATTTTAATTCTTGCAGGATACTTTTTAATTGATATTTTATATTCTGAATCTTTGAAGAAAAATTTTGGAATGTCTCAATTTTGTCAAGACCTAAAGATTCCTCCATTAAAACTTGATTATTTACATTTTTATTAATTTTGTGAGGTCCATTTTTTAATTGTGCAACACCCCTAATTGATCCACCATGAGTGTTTATCCTTTGTGCATCGATAAGCTCCATACCATTTAATTTAAAGAAATTTAATAAAGGTTTAACGGAGTGATAAGCAAGATGTTCGTGATAAATTGTATCAAAAAGAGTCTTTTGATATACATCAACTAAATATGAGACTTCAAAAATAAATACTCCATTATCAGTTAGCACCTCTTTTACACCTTTAGTAATTTCGTGAAGATCATCTGCATGAGCAAAGACATTATTTGCAGCTACAATAGATGCCTTTGGATAAATTTTTGCAATTTTTCTAGCTAATTTAACATTGAAAAAAGAATTAATAGTTTCAATTCCTTTTTTATTAGCTTCTTTTGAAATTTGAATTGCAGGATCTACCCCTAAAACACTATATCCATTCTCTTTAAAAAAAGATAAAAGTGTTCCATCATTTGATCCAATATCAATGATCAGATCTTTTTTATCTGGTTGGTAGTTGTCTATGACAGAATTTGCATAATCTTTAAAATGATTTACAAAAACTGGAGAGGTCCCTGATACATAAACATACTGATCAAAAAGACAATGAGGATCAACCACATAAGGGAGTTGAACATGAGCACAATTTTCGCAAAAATATAATTTCAAAGGGAATAATTCTTGTTTTTCATTTAATAATTCATTGGATACAAAATTATTTGCAGGCGGGGTAGATTTTAATTTTAAAATAGGCTTTATTGATGTTGATTGACATAATCTACAATTATTTCTTTTGGTAAAATTAATATTCATTTTCAGGAGTCCAAGAAATTAATCCTTTATTACTAAGCATATTTATTCTTACAACATCTTTTTCATAAGTATCTTGGTCCCTACTATTTCTAGATAATGTTAGAAACAAAGTATCTTCATGAAACTTCATTGCATGATCAACCATTGGTGGAGTAAATACCATTTGATCTTTTTTAACTATTAATATTTCAGGTTCCTTTTTGGAACCAGTTCTTCTATGATAATACTCGATCTCACCATTCAAAACGAAACAATAATGCCAGTCTGTTTTATGGTAATGATTAGCTCTCAAAGATCCTTTTTTAGAATTTATTAATACTGCACTTTTCATTAATCTATCAACTAAAGGTTGGATATTACCTCGAGCATCAATAAATGGCGTTTCAAGTTCAACAATAGGTTCTTTTGGTAATTGAGAAATTTCCTCTTCTGTTAATGGATCTATTTCTGAATAACTCATTTTTCAAAAAAAACTAATCCTAAATTAACATAAAATTAATAATACAATTTAATCTAATTCTTTAATCCATAAATAAATTTAAGTTTTAACTTTTAATATGATTTATTTAATTGTCTTCTATTCATAATCGAATTATATTTAATTAAATAAATAATGTTATTATTTACAAAATTCGAAAAAAGTGGGTATTTCAACCTGGCCTGAATTTGATTCTGAGCAGATAAATGCTGTAGTAAATGTTCTTCAATCTGGAAAAGTTAATAGCTGGACAGGAGAAGAAACAAAATTATTTGAAAAAGAATTCGCTAGCTGGTGTGGTACTAATCATGCAGTCGCAGTATCAAATGGTTCAGTAGCTTTATCTTTAGCTTACGAAGCTATCGGTTTAGGTGAAGGTGACGAAATAATTACTACGCCTAGAACATATGTTGCGACTTCCAGTTGTGCTGCATTACTGGGCGCAAAGCCAATTTTTGCTGATGTATGTCCTAGAAGTGGTCTTATTACACCAGACACTATAAAACCACTAATAAATTCTAAAACCAAGGCAATTTCTGTAGTTCATCTTGCTGGTTGGCCTGCACAAATGAATAAGATCATAGAATTAGCAAAATCTTTTAATCTATTTGTAATTGAAGATTGTTCCCAAGCTCATGGCGCTACAATCAAACAAAATGCTATAAAAAAATCAGTAGGAAGTTATGGAGATGTTGCCACTTGGAGTTTTTGTCAAGATAAAATAATATCTACTGGAGGAGAGGGTGGAATGATAACAACATCATCAGAAGAAATAATGGATAGAGTTTGGTCTTTGAAAGACCATGGAAAAACTATAGATTCAGTTTTTAAAAAAGATCATGCCCCTGGTTATCGTTTCTTACATGACAGGCTGGGATCAAATTTTCGTATAACTGAAATTCAATCGACAATAGGCAGGATTCAATTAAAGAAATTATCCAAATGGAGATATTTAAGAAACCGAAATGCTCAGATCTTGATAGAAAAAATTGAAGATTTATCAATAATTGATATCCCTTTACCAGATTCTAATATTGAACATGCTTGGTACAAATTTTATGCATATATTAATAAAGAATTTTTATCTGAAAATTGGGATAGAAACAAGATAATAAGTAAAATTAATGAACTTGGTTATCCTGCCTTCCATGGAGGATGCACTGAAATTTATAAAGAAAAATGTTTTAAAAATAATCCTCATAAAATTCTTCCTAATGCCAACCATCTTGGGCAGTATAGTTTAATGTTTTTAGTGGATCATACAATCTCTTCGGAAAACATGGATAATTATTCAAACGCCATCAAAAATATTTTACTTAAAGCATCAAAATGATCAAAAGATTTTCAACAAAAGTAATTAACTTGCCGCCAATAGCTAGAAAAATTATATTAGTTTGTTTAGATATATCTGTATTTATATTTGCCTTTTATTTCTCTTTTTGGGCCACAGAATCATTTAAAAATATATCTAAATATAAATTAAATGAAATCTTAATATTTATAATTATTTTTGGGATCTTAACATATTCAACCATAGGAATTTATAAAGGAATAACTAGATATTTTTCAAGTTCATCTTTTTATAAATTATTCATAATTAATTTGATTTTTATATTACCTATTTACTTTTTTTCTATTGGATTTTATGAGGAATTTATTTCAATAAAATTTTGGATCTTATTTACATTTGTTTTGAATTTTTTTATTAATATTTTAAGAATATTTATAAGAGATATTCTTAGAAAATACCATTCTTTAGGTTCCTTAAAGTCTAAAAATATAATTATATATGGAGCAGGAAATGCTGGAGTTAATTTGTTTTCCTCAATAAAATCCAATAAAAATTATAAAGTATTATTTTTCGTTGATGATGATAAAAAATTATGGAATAGAACAATTAATGGTATAAAAATTAAATCACCAAAAGTTTTAAAAAATACAAATAATTTAGATCTTATTTTACTTGCAATACCATCATTAAGTTATTCCAAAAGGAGACAAATAATCGATAATTTACAAATTCTAAATATTCAATTAATGCAGATCCCATCTTTAGATGATTTATCATCTGGTAGGGCTAAATATAACCAACTTAAGCCAATTTGTATTGAAGAATTATTAAGAAGAGAAACTGCTAGTCATAATAAGAAATTACTTCAAAACTTTTTTAAAAAGAAAATTGTCTGCGTTACAGGAGCAGGAGGATCAATAGGAAGTGAATTATGTAAACAACTTATTAAACTTAAACCAGAAAAAATAATATTAATTGATAATCACGAACCAAGTTTATATGAAATTCATCTCAAATTGCAAGAAATTTGTAGATCTAATTCTATTAATGATAACCTCATATCTTCGCAATTATTAAGTACCACAAATATTAACATTCTTAACTCAATAATTAAAAAAGAGAAAGTAAATTTTCTTTTTCATACTGCTGCCTTTAAACATGTACCAATTGTAGAATCTAATCCAATTGCTGGTTTATATAATAATGTTATTTCTACAATCAATATTTGCGAAGCATCTAAAAAATATAATGTAGAAAAAGTAATTCTAATATCAAGTGATAAAGCTGTTAGACCAACAAGTATTATGGGTGCCTCTAAAAGGCTTTCAGAATTAATATTTAAAAATTATGATAATAAATCAAAATCAACAAAGTTTTCAATGGTTAGATTTGGAAATGTACTAAATTCCTCTGGTTCAGTTGTGCCACTTTTTCAAAAACAAATTTTACAGGGCGGTCCCATAACATTAACCCATCCAGAAATAATTAGATATTTCATGACAATTAATGAGGCTGCTAATTTAGTTATCCAAGTAATTTCCTTAGCTAAAGGGGGAGATGTGTATCTTCTTGATATGGGTAAACCAGTAAAAATTTATGACTTGGCAAAACAAATGGTTACACAAAGTGGTCTCCATCTGAAAGATAAAGATAATCCGAATGGTGATATTGAAATAAAAATTACTGGTTTACGAGAAGGTGAGAAGCTTT
>Ga0160422_10002774_pt1 | contig 10923 bp, 7 predicted proteins | sample Fk160mmetaG_FD_108192 | JGI IMG/M metagenome (GOLD analysis project Ga0160422, IMG submission 108192) | Marine microbial communities from the Central Pacific Ocean - Fk160115 60m metaG | ecosystem: Environmental > Aquatic > Marine > Oceanic > Photic zone | place: The Central Pacific Ocean... | reverse complement strand
TTAGATCAATTCAGTGATTTGACAGTAAATACAAGATTTGGACAGGCGCCGTTAAGTAGTTTTGTAGAAATTGTTCCTGCTTATATTCCACCTTCAATCAGAAGAGTTTCTGGAGAAAGAGCTTTTACAGTGGCAGCTGAATATCAAAAAGGAGCGTTAGTTGAAGACGTCATTCCGAAAATTGAGCAATGGATAGAAGACAATAATGAGTATAAGAGATTGCAATTTAGATTTGGCGGACAGCAAGCTGAGGCTGATGCCAACGCAGATTTCTTTGTATTTGCATTTATAGTTGGAATATTTCTAATGTCTATTTTGTTGATGGTTCAACTCAATAGTTTTTATCAAGTTTTTATAATTGTTTCTGCAGTACTTTTATCAACCGCCGGAGTTATGCTTGGATTGTTGGTTACTCAGCAGATATCGAGTTCTTTATTTACAAGTTTGGGTGTAATTGCTTTGGCAGGAATTGTAGTTAACAACAATATCGTTCTGGTTGATACCTATAATGTTATTACAAGAGAAAATCCTAATCTTTCAAGAGAAGAAATTGTAGTTCGTACAGCAGCACAGAGACTTCGACCAATTATTTTAACAACAGCAACAACTGTAATAGGTTTGTTACCGTTAGCCTCTGGTATCGGCGTGGACTTTTATCAAAGAAATATCGAAATCGGTGGAAGAGTATCTGAATGGTGGCAGCCTATGTCTTTTGCGGTAGTCTCTGGACTTACCTTCGCTTCAGCAATAACCTTGTTCTTAACTCCATGTTGGCTTATGCTACCTCTAGCTATCAGGAAGACCTTTAAAAACATTAAAAATCTATTTGTAAAAACAGCAAGTGAACGATAAAACTAAGGAAAAAAGTTTAGATTTTGAAAAGTCTTTAGCAAAACTTGAAAACATTATAGAAGCTCTTGAAGATGGAGATCTTCCTCTTAATGAATCAATTAAAACTTTTGAAGAAGGAGTAAAACTTACAAAACATTGTCAAGAACTCCTCACCAAAGCTGAACTCAAAATTCAAAAACTTTTAGAAAAAGATGATGGTTCGCTTGATCTAGAAGACTTTGATGATAGCTAATCTCGATGAAAAGGAATTAAAAAGTCTTTCTTTTTTGGATAAAAACTTAAAAAGAATAGAACAGGCAATTCTAGAAACCCTGCCTCCAAAAAATTTATCAAAAATATCTGAAGCAATACACTATTCGGTTTTAAATGGAGGTAAAAGAATTAGGCCCCAACTCGTGTTGTTGATGGCAGAGAGCCTCAAACTAGATGTAAGTGAAAAAACAATAGATTTGATGGCTGCAACCGGGGAATTGATCCATAGTTATTCATTGATCCATGATGATTTACCTGCAATGGATGATGATGATTATCGAAGAGGTAAACTCTCTTGCCATAAAAAATTTGATGAAGCTACTGCAATTCTAGCTGGAGATGCCATACAACCCCTCGCCCTGGAAGTGCTTACTACAATTGAAGATAAAAATTTGAAACCAGAATCTAAATTAAAAATTATCAACCTTTTTGCTCAGGCTTGTGGTCCGAGAGGAATGGTAGAGGGTCAAAGCAGAGATCTAGATGCGGAAGGGAAACAAATTAGCCTGGAGCAACTTGATGAGATACATCATCTTAAAACCGGAAAACTAATTGAAGCATGCATTGAATCTATCTGTGTCCTCAAGGAAAATTTACCAAAAAGTCATCTCGATGGGTTTTTAAGTTTTGCTAAAAAGTTTGGCTTAGCATTTCAAATCAAAGACGATATTTTAGATGTTGTTGGCGATGAAAAAATTATTGGTAAGCCATTGAATTCTGATATGGGATTAAATAAGGCTTCATACCCTTCTGTAATTGGCCTTGAGGCTTCAAAAGAAAGAGCAGAAAACTTATGTTTTGAGGCCTTAGAAATTTTGTCTGCCTTGCCTTATGAAACAGATGAATTAGAAAGGCTTTCAAAATTTATAATCCTGAGAGATAAGTGATGAAAACTTTTTTTGAGATTCCAAAAAATCTACCTGAAACTCCACTTTTAGATTCAGTAAACTATCCCTCAGAATTAAGAAAGCTTTCAAAACAGGATTTGAAGCAATTAGCAGATGAATTAAGAGAGTTTTTGATTTATTCCGTTTCGAAAAGTGGCGGTCATTTTGGAGCAGGACTCGGTGTCATTGAACTCACTTTAGCTTTACATTACGTATTTAATACTCCGGAAGATAACTTGGTTTGGGATGTAGGTCATCAGAGTTATCCACATAAAATCATAACAGGAAGAAAGGATGCAATTTCATCGATTAGATCAAAGGGCGGATTACATCCTTTCACCAATATAGAGGAAAGCAATTATGATGCCTTTGGGGCAGGACATTCAAGCACATCAATCAGCGCAGTTTTAGGAATGGCAGTCGCACAACCTGAAAAGCAGCACATTGCAATTATTGGTGATGGCGCAATGACGGCAGGGATGGCTTATGAAGCTTTAGCTCATGCCGGATCAATTGAGTCCAACGTTTTGGTTATCCTGAACGACAATAGTATGTCGATATCGAAAAATACCGGCGGTTTTTCCAACTACCTTGCAAAAATATGGGCTAGTAGATTTTATACTTCCATCAGAGAAGGCGGAAAAACTGCCCTAAGGTTTATCCCATCTGCGAAAAATTTTGCAAAAAGAGCAGAAACTCATTTCAAAGGGATGTTCACTCCTGGAACGCTTTTTGAGGAATTAGGCTTTAACTACATTGGACCTATGGATGGGCATAATTTGAATGAAATGCTTAGGACTTTGGAGACTCTTAAAAAAGTAAAGGGTCCAAAATTTTTACATCTAATAACTAAAAAAGGTAAAGGCTTTGCTCCGGCAGAAGAAAATCCCATTGGATTCCATGCTCTTAATAAAATTGAAAACTCTAAAGAAAAAACTAATGGAAAAAAATACTCTCAGGTTTTTGGAGAATGGCTTTGCAAACAACTGGAAGAAGGAAAAGATGACTTAATTGCCATTACTCCAGCTATGTCAGAAGGCTCAGGAATGAATGAATTTGCAGAAAAATATCCAAACAATTTTTATGATGTTGCTATTGCAGAACAACATAGTATGACTTTTGCAGCCGGCTTGGCCAAAGAAGGAAAAAAACCAATCCTTGCAATCTATTCCACTTTCTTGCAGCGGGCTTATGACCAACTGATTCATGATGTCGCTTTACAGAAATTGGATGTCACATTGGCGATAGACAGAGCTGGTTTTGTGGGGGGAGACGGAGCTACTCACGCCGGAATTTTTGATGTTGCTTTTTTAAGATGTATTCCAAACATGGTTATTATGAGCCCTTCCGATGAGAATGAGTGTTGGAAAATGCTTTCTACTGGATTTAATTATTTTGGTCCTGCAGCAATTCGTTATCCCAGAGGCGAAGGCCCTGGAGCAGACATTATTACTGATTCTAGCGAATTAATTGAAATTGGTAAGGCAAAAATTATTAATGAAAATAATTCAGATATTGTCGTAATGTCCTTTGGTAACATGTTAGGTTTAGCAGAGGAAATTTCTGAAGAATTAAATTGTTCCCTGGTTGACATGAGGTTCATCAAACCATTAGATGAAGAACTTATTAAAAATTTTGCAAGTAAGTGCAAACACATTATCACCATTGAAGAAAATACTGTATCAGGAGGAGCTGGCTCTGCTGTAAACGAATTTTTATCAACCCTTAATGCTTCTGATAAATTAAAAATTATAGGTGTTCCAGACGAATTTCCTATTGTTGGAGATCAAAGAGATCAAAGAGAAGCAGCAGGCCTCACTAAAGAAACAATTCTAAAAAGACTTTCTACAGAATTAAATTTAAAAAATATTGATAAAAAAGTTTCCGCCCAATAAAGTCAGACCTGCAAAAACTCCTGCCATCAAATCGTCTAAAACAACTCCTAATCCAGACTTAAATCTTTTATCCACAAATGAAATTGGATGCGGTTTTAAAATGTCAAAGACCCTAAAAAGCAGAAATAGAACTGTTGCCGCAAGATAAGAATTTTCACTCCATAGTTGATTAGAAAAATTGTAAGTTCCCAGGGCAGGAATGAACATAAATGTTGTCCAGACTCCGGCTACCTCGTCAATAACAATGGTTTTATGATCTTTTTCATCAAGATCTTTAGTCGCTTGAGAGCACAAAAAGATGCTTCCCAAAATAATGCATATCAAAGAAATCAAAAAAGTACTAAAACTAAGCTGTAAGAAAATAAATGCAAAGAAAAGAAGCAATCCAGCTAAGGATCCCCATGTACCAGGAGCTAAGGGTAACAAGCCAACGCCAAAAAAAGTTACCAACAAGTGAGAAGGTTTTTTTAAGTTTGGAAAATTATCCATTAGGAGAAATGATTATAACTATTCTTTTTAAAAAATAATTCTGTCTCTTCATTGAATACTCTTATTTTGTTTTCTTTAACTATTTCTCCAATTTTAAAAAGTTTGATTTTAAGTGCTTTCTCTATCTCTGGAATTCTTTGTAATTTATTTTTTGGAACAGTAAAACAAAGTTCATAATCGTCTCCCCAAGTTAGTGCGTCTTGAAAGTTACCTTCGTAAGGGATGGAAGCATAATAAAGTTTTGCTCCGACACGACTCAGTTTGCAGATGTGACCTAGATCTCCTATTAACCCATCGGATATATCTATGCAGCTAGTAGCTATGCCTCTCAAGTGCACGCCTAGTGATTGATGAACTTTTGGTTTTAAAAATTTTTTTAAATATTTTTTATTTGTTGACGACAAATTTTTTTCTTTATTCTTTAAGACTTTTAATCCTAATTTTGATAATCCAAGAATCCCGCTTACAAATATAGAATCGCCAACCTTTGCGCCGCCTCTAGAAAGAAAATCCTTTTTCTTAACTTCGCCGCAGACGCCAACAGAAACGGAACACTCCTTGCCTACTACCAAGTCTCCACCGATGACTGGAACTTGGTAATCTATAGTAAAAAGTTTAACTCCTTTTGCAAATTTTTTTATCCAACTGAGACTTTTACTCGGAGTTACAAGTGTTATGGATAACCATTTTAAAGTAGCGCCACAAGCTGGAATGTCGCTTGCTGCAACAGAACAGGCACGATAGGCAATAAGATCAGGTTCTAAGCTTCTTGGAAAATGAATACCCTCGTTTGAGACGTCTGTTGAGAAAATTAGATCTGAGTTTGTAGTCCTAAAGAGTCCAGCATCATCTCCCGGACCCAACAAAATACCTGAGGAGTCATGATACTGACTCCCCAAGTTTTTAAAGTATTTCTGAAGAATTAAGAATTCATCCGATTCTTTCATTTAGAATCGGATAAATTATTAAGAGTTGTAAGCTTCAAAGAGGCCAGTAGCTCCCATACCACCGCCTACACACATTGTGACGATTCCGTATTTTCCACCTCTTCTGTTCAACTCTCGAGCAACGTGGCCTACTTGTCTTGAGCCAGTCATCCCAAAAGGATGTCCGATAGAAATAGAACCACCATTGACGTTGAGTTTCTCACTTGGAAGACCTAACTTATCTCTGATGTAAACAACTTGAGATGCAAATGCTTCATTAAGTTCCCAAAGGTCAATATCTTCCATTTTCAAATCAGCTGATTTGAGTAACTTAGGTATGGAGTATACTGGACCGATACCCATTTCATCAGGTTGACACCCAACAACAGTAAAACCTCTAAAATAAAGTTTTGGGGTTAAACCCAGTTCCAATGCTTTTTCTTCGCTCATCACCAAAGTAACAGACGCCCCATCAGATAGCTGAGAAGAGTTCCCTGCTGTGACTGAACCATTTTCTGGATCAAAAACTGGCTTTAGAGAAGATAAACCCTCTAAGGTAGTTTCTGGTCTATTGCAGTCATCTCGATCAACTGTAACTTCTACATCTTTTTCTTCGCCAGATTCCTTGTTAACAAGTTTCATCACAGTATCCATTGGAATAATCTCATCATCGTAAAGACCTGCTTCTTGTGCAGCTGCAGTTCTTTGTTGACTGGATAAAGCATACTCATCTTGGGCTTCTCTGGTGACGTCGTAACGTTTAGCTACGCATTCAGCAGTTTGTCCCATAGCGTGGTAAATACCTGGCACATCAGCTGCCAACTTATCATTGACGTACATATGCATATTGGTGTTACCTTGAGTGGTTGAAATAGACTCTACTCCACCTGCAATAATACAATCACTGAAGCCGCTTTGAACTTGAGTAGCTGCCATCGCAACTGTTTGCAGTCCTGAAGAACAGTATCTGTTTACTGTAGTTCCACCAACTTCAATTGGTAAGTTTGATAATACTGCAACGTTTCTTGCAATGTTATGACCTTGTGCACCCTCAGGCGCTCCACAACCCAAAATCATATCCTCCACCATGGAAGGGTCTAGGCCTGGATTTCTTTCCAAAAGGGCATTAACTAGATGTGCTGTCATATTATCAGCACGAGTTTGATTGAATCCCCCACGAAAAGATTTAGCTAGTCCGGTGCGGACGCTATCAACGATAACTACGTTTCTCATAAAATCTCCTATTAAATAGAAAGTAAATTATAAAGGCTTATTCAAGCGATTACCAAAAAAAAACCCTTGCCGAAGCAAGGGTTTTTTTCTGTTAGAGACTCTTAAAAGTCAATACCAAATTGGAGACCAAAGGATCTTGGCTCTCTAACAAAAGTCGTATTAGTGTGACTTGTAGAAGAGTTAGTGATCGCTGTGGCTGTAATGTTTCTTTCGTCAGTTAAGTTTTGACCATAGAAAATTACACGCCAGTCGCCATTGGTTGGAACAATGTTAAGTCTGAAGTTGACTTCATCCCAAGCTGGAACTTTGTTTTGTTCAATGTTGAATACGCTTTGGTTTGAGTCAGATCTGTAGTAATAGTCCAATCTTGGAGTTACTTCCAGATTATTTGTTTGGAAAGTGTAAGCCAAACCTAGTGACAAAGTCACATCAGAAAAAGGCATTTTGTTTCCACTTATGGACTGCTCATTACCTTGACTAATAAAGCCTGGATTTAAAGTAGCAGTTCCAACACAAGCTTCCGCGGCATTGGTTTGGATACCAGTAGTACCTGTAGTACCTGCGTCGTCAACCAAGGCTGAGACGTGAGTAACGCCATTAGCAGTCATGGCTGCACCAGCAGCACCAGCGGTATAGTCAGTATTGAAAACACCCCAAAGAGTACATAACCCAGTAGTTTGTATAGTATCACCGGATCCAAGAATACCAATTGAAGGTAGTAAAGTTCCAGTAGGTCCAGCAAGCAGTACATTGTCAGCTGCAGTAGCGTAATCGCCATCAGCACCAGCGGTAGTTAATGCTACTGGCGAGTAGACTAACGAGTCAGCTGGAACATGTCCTGCAGCTAAGTTTGTACCCACCATACCTAAAAGAGCAGCAGTAGCAGCTGGATAACAAGTATTTATGTGTGTATCAATATCATCAGCAGCGTTAGCACCACCAACTATTCCATCTGCACCACCATTAGTCGGTAACTGAAGATTGTGACAAACAGTTGACTTATTACCATAAGCTGTTGCAGCAGCATTCATCTCAGGAGCGATGATCAATCCGCCAGCAGCCAAAGTCGCTGTAATTCCTCCGGCTTGAGCTGCAGCTTGAGCCGCAGCATCTCCACCACCAGCCGCAACTTGACCCGCAGCAGCGGTACCGGCAGCTAAAGCACCGGCAGCAAATTCATTGGTTTCAGCTAATTTTACAAATTCACCTATTAAGGCAGCATCGCTAGCAGCACCAGCTATAGCAGCATTCGTTGTTTGTAGAATACTTCCGTAGATGTAACCCATTCTTTGTTTATTGACTAAGAAAGAGTTAGCCGTAGCACTTTTCATCACATGCCAGTTAGCAGAATCTGCAAGGCCGTTGTAGTGACCACCTAAGTCATGAGGGTTCACGATTGTAACATCACCAATTTCTGAGTCGTATAAGCTCAACTGCATGTTGAACGATAAACCAGGAACTGAGGGCGGGTTAAGCAAAAGCTCTAATTCCGCACCGTAACTTTCTAGAGGAATACCGTAGTTGATTGCAGTTTCGTTTCTGATAGAACCCAAGTGGAAGTTTTCAAAGTCGTTGTAGTAGAACGAAGCATTGGCAACCAAACCGATTTCAGGAACGGTTGCTTTAATACCAAGTTCTATTGAGTCAACTTGCGTGCTTTCGAAAGCAAAAGGTGTGTCAGGGAATTGATCCGCATCGAAAGGCGGGTTAAATCCTCCACCTTTGAAACCTTTCGCATAGCTGACGTACATCAAAGTATCGTCATCGATTTGCCAATCCCAAACGAATCTACCAGTGGTATTCGAGAATTCCATAAATGGAGTTACACCGTTTGAAGTATAGTCTGCATTGAAAGCATCAATACCCAACAATAGATATTGAGATGCGTTTGCAGAAGCAAGTGGATTGGCAGTTCCGTCAGCTTGAACAAGGCCTACCACTGGAGCAGAACCAATTGCCTGTCCCACTGTAGCGCCAATTGCAATACAAGCATCACTAGCAGCATTTACATTTCCAGTTAGAAAGTCATCAGCAGCATTAGCACCGCCAATTATTCCGTCAGCACCTCCATCAACTTCAAACGAGGCAGCTCCTGCACCTTCACAAAGCGCTTTAGCTGTTCCACCGGTTCCATTGTAATCGGCATCAGATTCGTCCCATGCTGTGACAAGCGGTGTATCGTAGAACGTTGCTCTACTGTTAACTTCTTTTTGATCTTCTGTGTAACGAAGACCTAAAGTCAATTTGTGATTATCAGCCACATCGAAGTAAAACTCAGTGAAGATCGCAGATGCGTCTAATTTAAAAGGTTTGGTTTCGTTGTGGAAATGTTCTGTATAAACACCGTCAATTCTTGAAATCTTATCAAGAGCAGCGTTCGCTGACGCTAACATTTGTGTAGCAAGTAGAGCACTGTCACATCCGTTAGTCGCGGCATCAGTAGCAGCACAAAGTGCGGCATTTGCAGTATTAAGAGTACCTGCTATTTGACCTATTCCAGCAATTACCAAGGAACCGTTTACATGAGCTTCATTTGCTGCAGTAGTTGGATCAGGGTCTGCACAATTTTCATTTACTATAGTAGTACCTAGTAACATACCACAACCGACAGCTTGGTAGAAACCATCACGGTAAGAACTTGAAATGGTACCAGGAAGTTGTAACCCATTCATGGTGATACCCGATGCGTAAACATCGTAAAAACTATCTACGCTGTTGGAAATATTGATTGCACCTACTAAGAAGTCAAAGTCACCACCTAAATCAGAAGCGTACTTAATTTCATAAGTAGTACTGGTACTGTCACTGAAAGATGCATCTCCAGAAACTGGAAGTTCATGAAAACCTCTAATACAGTCAGCACCACCAAAGACACCTGTTCTTCCTTGATCAAGGTCACATGTTGGAGATATGTAACTGTTTGAGTAACCCAAAGGCACACCAACCATTGGCATTGCAGAATTTGCATCACCAGTTACGCCTCCAAGAGTTCCACCGTCCGTTAAGTACAATGCATTATTTTGTTGAAGACCAGCAGCCCATCTGATGGATGAAGCTTCTTTTGATAGAGAAGATGTATCTCTGTAGAAAACTCTTTTCTTAACATTAACAGATGCAGTTAGTGAACCTTCATCAAAATCTTTTTCCAATAATAATTGTGAAGTTGATTCTTGAGCTTGGTGAATTGGGGATCTCCACAAGTTTGCTTGGAAAAATTCATTTGGAATGTTAGGCACATCTACTAGACCAGCATAAGCTAAAGCTCCGGCCTGTTGAGCAGGAACAGTAGCATCAAGAGCTGCTAATGCAGCAAGTGGGTTGTAACAAGTACCATCGTTTGCAACTGGAGTTGTTCCATCAGTATCAAATGTACAACCTAAACCACCAGGAAAGTAAAACGCTAAGTTACCTCCTAATAGTGAAGGCAAAGTAGAACCGTTAGACATTGGGGAAATTTGTTGGAAAACTTGCTGTCCACCAACCACACAACCTTGCGCTAAACTTCCACCAGTTTCACAAAATACACCACTTACTTGGTTACGAGCAGATTCTTCATGATATGCATTGTGTATAAGATCTATTGTTAAATCGTCGTCAAACTCATAACGGAAAGAAGCACGCCATTGATGACCGTCTCTGTTATCAAAGTCATCGCCAGCTCTAGAGTAAATATTCTCATGCACACCGTCTTTTTGGAGATTGGTGTAAGCAAAACGAAAACCGAATTGGTCGGTAATCGGAATGTTGAGCATCATGGTAAGCATTTTCTCTGCATCAGAACCATATTTGATGTCAGCGCTACCATAGAATTCATCTAAATCAGGTTTTGCCGTAATCAAGTTGATCACCCCACCTGTGGCATTACGACCGAATAGTGTTCCTTGCGGCCCACGAAGAACCTCGAGTCGCTCCATATCCAAATATTGGATTTCGGAAACGGATGTTAACCCTAATGGCATGCCATTTAAGTGAATTTCCACCCCAGCATCAGCACTAGCAGCTGTCGCTAAGTTGGTAATACCCCTGATTGAAAAACCACCTGCACCAAATTGGGTAGCAGTAAAAGCAACACCGGGAACTTGTAATTGAATATCCGAAGCGTACTCAATTTGTCGTTCTGCTAAAACTTCGTCAGTAAATGCTGACACCGCAATCGGAACATCTTGCAGACTTTGCTCAGTTCTTTGCGCTGTAACAATTACTTCTTCTATTGTTGCCTGAGCATAAAGCGAAGTCGTTACAAAAAACGAGCTCACTAGAGCTAAAGCGATTTTAAAGAATTTACTCATTTAGAATCCTCCCCTGAATGAGATAAAAATTATTTTGTGAAGATCTTAAGCTAGAAAAATTATAACTTTTGCTTATATGCTTAAGGATTCTCCCCCTATG
>Ga0160422_10002773_pt1 | contig 10924 bp, 11 predicted proteins | sample Fk160mmetaG_FD_108192 | JGI IMG/M metagenome (GOLD analysis project Ga0160422, IMG submission 108192) | Marine microbial communities from the Central Pacific Ocean - Fk160115 60m metaG | ecosystem: Environmental > Aquatic > Marine > Oceanic > Photic zone | place: The Central Pacific Ocean... | reverse complement strand
TAACAATAAGTGCAGCTCCAGATTGCCAGCTGTTGTGAACGCCTAAGTAAATCATTTTACTTTTTTTAAATACCCAGACGGGGAGTATGTAGTTATTAATTTTTTATTATAATATTCATCTACTTCAAAATTGTCGTTATCTTTTAAGAATTTTTTTAAAGCTGTCATCGGATTATTAGCTTTGGTCCATTTTCTTTTTCTATGTTTTTGTTCTGGTATGCAATTAACTATGGTATCACAGCAAATCAAAAAACAATTTTTTGACACAAGTTTCGAGTATAATATTAACTCTGAATAAACACGTTCAAAAGTATGATTAGAATCTAAGATGACCATTACTTTAGATTTAGGATTGATAAATTTCTCAATTTTTTTAAAAATTTTTTTATCAGTAGAAGAGCCTTTTATTAATTTAATTCTGCTAGAGAAATTATAAGATTTAATTTTTTTTATGTTTTTACTTGGTAAAACTGTATCGACTCCAATTACTTTTCCCTTTCCTATTAATTCCATTATCGATGCATAATAAACAATCGATCCTCCCCATGCTATTCCGGTTTCAATTATAAGATCTGGTTTAGTTTCAAAAATAATTTCTTGAGTAAGTATTATATCAGATGGAAGCTGAATTATTGGAAGATCTAACCAGGTCCACTGATAACCGTAATTATATTTATCAGATTCCTCAACAAATTTAAGTGAGATCTTTTTTAATTTTTTATCTAGATGTTGTTTTTTTGCAAACTTTCTCTTTTCCAACTCAAATTCTTTTCGATTAAATGTCATAAAGTTATTTTATCCTTATCAATTATAAAAATTTTAAATTTAAATTTTTTTTGTAAAATTATCTCTTTTATTTATTTCTGACAAATAATTCTTTTTTTTAAGTTAATTTAAATTGAAGAATTTTGATATATTATGTTAATTCTATTTAAGAATTAACACAATGAAATTTATCTGGCACGGCATTAACAAAAGTTTTGATAAAAAAGCTAAAAAGTTTAATGTTTTTGAAAATGAAAGATGGTTGAAAAAACAAACACAAAATCTTTCAAGAGTTTTAAAAAGCCACGAACAAGAAGGTTGCAGCAATTACTCTGAATATTGCTTATCAATAATTGCTGCATCAATAAAAAAAAAAAAAATTAGTATCTTAGATTATGGTGGAGGAATAGGAGAGGAATACTTTAAGCTTAAGAAATCAGTGAAAAACAAAAAAATCAAGTTTTTTCTTCTAGAAAAAAAAGAAATTATTGAACTTTTAAAAAGAGAAGGTTTAAATAATGAAATTTTTTTATTAACAAAAATAAAACAAAATGAAAAAATAGACATAATCCATTTTGGAAGTTCCTTTCATTATATCGAAAACTGGAAATCAATCCTAAAAAAATGTATAAAGTGTAAGCCAGAATATTTTATTTTTGCTGATATTCTATGCGGTGAAATTGATAGAACATTTAGTACTAACCAATTATATTATGAAAAAAAAATTCCTATCTGGATTTATAAAGAAGACGACATTGTCAACTTTTTAGAAGCAAACAACTATCAGATTTATTATAAATCTAATTTTAAATCAGAGTTTATAAAAAAATACAAGGATGTTTTGCCGATGACCAATTTTCCTAAAGAATTGAGAATTGAATATCCTAGGCAATTGATGTTTAAAATTAGATAAGCCTATTTACAAACTGAATAATTACTTTTAATCAAGTTGAATTTATCATGTTCACTACGTGCTCTCCAATTGCAAGTGAAGCAGTCAGGCCTGGAGAATCAATTCCAAATAGATTTATGATACACGCATGCTTTTTTTTAGTTTTAGTAATTACAAAATCATCATTTATTGTTTTTTCTCTCACTCCGCAATAATCAGCATGAAGGTTTTCTATTTTTACACAATCTGTATACGTACTAATTGATCTTAAAAATTTTTCCTCAAGATTTGGTGTTACTTTAAAATTAATTTTTTTTATAATTTCAGTGTCAGGACCAAAGATAGTTTCATTATCTAAGTTTATAGTGGAATGTATACCTAAACCGTATTTGTTTGGAATCGGATAAATTAATTTGTTAAAAGGTTTTTGTTTGATAAGCTTATAATAATTACCTTTTATTAGTTTAATATTGGGTATTAAACTCTTATCTAGACCTTTAATTTTTTTCGATATTTTCCTACTCCAAATTCCCGCAGCATTAATCACAATGTTTGCTTTATATTTTTGATTCACATCCTCATTTAAAACAAACTCAATGTGGTCTTCTTTAAAATCTGCAGAAGTCAACTCACTTTTAAGTGCAATACTTCCTCCCAAGGATTCAATATCTTTTTGAAGACTAAGAGCAAATTCATTTTGATTTACTATTCCAGTGGAATGTGAGAGTAAAGCTCCGCAACATTTTACATTAGGTTCTAATAATGAAGTTTGATTTGCATCAATCAATTTAGTATCAACTCCGTTTCGTGAAGCATTATTTTTTAATTTATGCAATAAATTTATTTGTCTATTAGATGAAGCAACTATAAGTTTTCCACATTTTGAGTAATTAATTTTATTGTTTTTAAGATATTTATAAATTTTCTGTTTGCCTAAGACACATAGCTTAGCTTTCAAACTTGACGGATGATAATAAATACCTGCATGAATAACTCCACTATTTCTTGAGCTATTTCCTAAAAAGACTTGATTTTCTTTTTCTAAAATAACAACGTTTCTCTTTTTTAATAAAAGTGACCTGGCAATTGATAAGCCAATAACACCCGCCCCAATAACAACAATCTCTATATCTATAAGTTTCATTGTTTTATATCAAGAAGATCCATTGTGTCACAAATACCACCTTCTATTTTATCTTTAAAATTAAAACCTAAGTTAACAAATTTTTTATTAGAAACGCCATATGACAGTTGATTCATTATCTTATTTTTTACGAACTTAATTTTTACAGCTTTTTTTAATTTTATGTATTCTATTATATTTCTTACGGTTGAATTTTCTGAAACTATATTATAGATTTGAGAGTTAAAATGATTATGCTTTAGTATAAATGAAATAGCTCTTGCTGCATCATTAATACCCAGGTAAGGTCTTACTTGATTGTACGCCGTTTTCCAGACAGTGATTTCTTGATCAAAAGAAGCTTGCCAGCAGAACTTATTGACAGCTGTGTGAAATCTCATTCCACTAGATACTCCAAATATTGTTCCTAATCTTAGTATAACGAAATTAAGGTTTTTTTTTTTTTTAATAAAGTCTTCTTCAAATAATTTGATCTCTGCATATGGACTTTGAGGTTTAAGAAAATCTTTTTCTAAAGATTCATCAACAATATCCTTTGACTTTCCATAAACACTCGTACTTGACGGGAATATAAGGCTTTTATTATTTTTTTGACAAAAATTTACTATTCTTTTTGTATTTGATAAATTATTTTCCAAATATTCTTTTTTAAACTTTACACTATTAGAGGCATCGGTGAGTGCTGAAAGATGAATAAAATAATCGTAATCCATTAGGACTTTGTAGTCAAAACAACCTAAATTACTCTCAATGAATTTTAATTTTTTCTTTGAATTAATGTTGAAAAGTGAGCAGTATCTTGAAGAGTTGAGATTATCAACAATTAATATTTTTCTAACAAATTTTTGTTTTAACAAAAACTTGAAAAGGAAAGATCCTATGTGTCCTAAACCTCCAGTTATGACGATCTTCATTCTTTAATCAAGAAGATATTCTTCCCCTTATGAATCCAATTGAACTAAACCATATTTCTAAAAAAATCTTTTTTACAGTTATTAAAAATATAAGTTTGAGAGATAAGATTTTATTAAAAATATTTAAGGAATTATTATTCAATGTTATGATAATCATAATTCTTATATTATTAAAAAAAGGAAATTTTAGCTTTCTTCTTTCAAGCATATATGGATCTTTAATTCTATCCTCCCTATCTGTGAGTGGACCTCTATAAGTTCGTTTCCATAATCTTTCCTCAATGAAGTAAAGTCTTCCGACTAGTGCCAGAAAAAAAACTATGGCTCGTTCGCTAAAAATTATTCCATCATAAGATTTAACAATATTAATAATTTTATTTTTTTTAATTAAACCATGAATAAACATATTATTTTTTTCTCTAATGCCATTTATTTTTCTGGATCTAAAAAGGTTTATTGCAGCAAAAATCTTTGATTCATTTTGAGGCAATTTAAAGTTTTTATAACTAATAGTCGAGATTATTTTTTTTTCGTAATTTATGAGATCATATGACGGAAGCGTTGCAATAATATCTTTATTATTTAAAAAAACGTCCACTTGTTTTTCAATGAATTTTTCATCAAAAAAATCATCTTGGCATGCCCAACAAAAATATTCTCCTTTTGATTTCTGCAGAATTTTTTTAAAATTATCCCATGCACCTAAATTATTTTTATTTAAAATTAATTTAAAATTTTTAAATTCATTATGTATTTTTTTACAAAGATCAAAGCTGTTGTCTGTGGAATTATCATCGATAACAATTATTTCAAGATTTGGATAAGATTGTCTACAAATACTTGGCAGAGATTCTTCGAGAAATTTCTCACCCTGAAAAATTGGAACACCTACTGTTACTAGGGGGTAAAAAGTTTTTGACATTAATCTATTTCATTTGTTATTTTGCAAAATATCTTTATACTATTTCTTATATCAATTAAATTTTAAAATATCAAAAATAATGAAAATATTTGTTACTGGTGGTGCTGGATTCATCGCATCTGCCTTTATTAAGTTTTATTTAAATATTGATAAAAAAGCTAAAGTTTTAAATGTAGATAAGCTTGGGTATGCCTCAAATTTAGCTAGGCTTGAGCAGATATCATCTCATCCTAATTATAGTTTTAAAAAAATAAATTTATGTAATAAAAAAGTATTAGAAGATGTTTTAAATCAGTTTGAGCCAGATACCATAGTACACTTTGCTGCAGAATCTCATGTAGATAATTCTATTAACAAGCCAGATGACTTTATTAATTCCAACATCATTGGAACATTCAATTTGTTATCGTCAGTTACAAAGCTTAAAAATAAACCATGCTTTATCCATATATCAACAGATGAAGTTTATGGCTCTTGCACTAAAGGAGAATTTAAAGAAACAAACAGATACAACCCGAGTTCTCCATATTCAGCATCTAAAGCGTCATCAGATCTTCTAGTGAATGCTTGGAATAAAACTTTTGATCTAAAAACTTTAATTATAAATTCAACAAATAATTATGGACCCTACCAGTTTCCGGAGAAGTTTGTACCTGTAATTATTTGTAATGCTTTGCTAGGAAAAAAAATACCTATATACGGTGATGGTAAATACGTAAGAGATTGGATACACGTCCAAGATAATGTTGAAGCTATTTTTGAACTAATCAATAAAAAAAAGTATGGAGGACAATATAATATAGGCGCACAACAAAAAAAGAATAATCTATGGATTGTAAATAAAATACTTAAAATTTTAGAAAATTTAACCAGAGTAAAATATGACCATTTAGTAAAGCATGTAAAAGATAGACCTGGTCATGATAGGAGATATTCTGTTAACACAAGTAAAATCGAAAAAGAAATTGGATGGTCAACAAAGATTAAAATTGAAGACGGTTTAAAATCAACTGTTGAGTGGTATTATTACAATCAAAAGTGGTGGAAAATGCTAAGAGGATTGAAATGAAAGGAATAATTTTGGCTGGTGGTAGAGGAACAAGGTTAAAACCAATTACGAACTATCTAAATAAACATCTAATTCCATTATTCAATAAACCTGTAATTTTTTATCCTTTATGTACTTTAATGTTATCAGGCATACAAGATATTGGAATTGTTATAAATCCAAATGAAAGAGAATTTTTTGAAAAACTTTTGGGTGATGGTTCTGACTGGAATATAAAAATTTCGCTTATTGAACAAGAAAAACCAGGAGGAATTATTGATGCAATTTCATACTGTGAAAACTTTTTAAATGGTGAGAATTTTATAACTATCCTTGGTGATAACATATTTCTCAGTTCTCGATTAAAGGATGATCTTCAAAATGCAAAGAATAATTTCAAAGGTGGGTGCACTTTATTCTCATATCACGTTAAAGATCCTAGAGGGTATGGTGTACTTAAAAAGAACGAATCTGTTTGTGAGATCATTGAAAAACCAAAAAAATTTATATCAAATTTAGTAATTACAGGAATTTACATTTATGAATTTAATTCTATTGAAAAAATTAAAAAGATTACCTTTTCTCATAGAGGAGAAAGGGAAGTAACAGATCTCAACAATATATATTTAAGAGAGGGCAATGCTGAGATCAAATATTTTAGCAGAGGATATGCATGGTTTGATGTAGGTTCCTTTGACTCATTTAACGAAGCATCAAATCTTATCAAAATTGTTGAATCGAGACAGAATATTGGTTTTGGTTATCCTGAGGAGGTGGCATATAATCTAAAATATATTTCTAAAAAAAAGCTTGAAAATTTAATCCTAAAAGTAGAGAATTCTGAGTACAGTGAATACCTAACAAGAATTCTATGAATAAAGTCGATATCAATAAAATTGAGGGTATTAAAATTTATGATGTTCCATTTTTCAGCGATGAAAGAGGAATGTTTTTTGAAAGCTTCAGGAAAAATAGCTATGATAAAATTTTTAAGCAAGATAGTATTTCATTTTCGAAAAAAAATGTATTGAGAGGTTTGCATTATCAAAAAAAATGTACCCAAGCTCATTTAGTCACTATAATCAAGGGATGCATTTTTGACGTTACAGTTGATTTAAGAAGAAGCTCTCAAACTTTCGGAAAGTTTGCATCTGTTGAAATGTCTCATGATGGTATAAGGCAAATATTTCTTCCCCGTGGATGTGCTCATGGATTTCAAGTCACCAGTGAAGAGGCGATTATTCATTATAAATTAACTGACTATTACTCGAAAGCTTATGAGGGAGGGATCAGATGGAATGACCCTTATTTAGACATCGACTGGCCAAATAAGAAACCTATTATTTCATTTAAAGATGAAAATCTAAAATTTTTCAACGATATTGAAAATAAGGAAACCCTATTTTAATGACTAGCTGTAGAATCTGTGATAATAAACTTTTAATAATCAATAATTTTGGAGAAATGCCAATAGCTAATGCATTTCAGAAAAAAGTCAATAACTCACAATTCACCTTTAAGCTTCAAACGGGTTTTTGTAACAAATGTTTTATGTTTCAATTAATTGATCAACCTCCACCTGAAAAGATGTTTCATAAAGACTATGCCTTTAGCACTCGCTCTTCTATGTTTATGATAAAACATTTTCAAAATGTAGCAAAAATGATTAAAACTAATTTTATAAGTGATCCTGATGATAGTGTTCTAGAAATTGGGTGTAATGACGGTGTAATGCTTGAGCAGATTCAAAAATATGGTATTAAAAATATTGGAGTGGAACCATCTAATAATGTAGCAGAGAAATCAAGAGAAATTGGTTTGAAAATTATAAACGATTTTTTTTCCGAAGAACTCGCACATAATATTAAAAACGACTCTGGGCATTTCAAAGTTATATACGCCTCCAATGTCATATGCCATCTGCCAGATCTCAACGACTTATGTAAAGCTATAGTAAAGATTCTAAAAAAAGACGGAATTTTTATATTTGAAGAACCCTATTTAGCTTCAATAATAAAAAAAAATTCCTTTGATCAAATCTATGACGAGCATGTTTTCTTCTACTGCATACTTTCATTAAATAAGCTTTTTGAAAAGTATAATCTTGAAATTTTTGATTCAGAGGAAATTTGGACGCATGGCGGATCAATGAGATATTTTGTTTCTTTTAAAGGAAAATATTCGCAAACACAAAGATTTAGAAATTCTTTAGATAAGGAAATAAAACTAAAACTTGATTGCGAAGAAACCTATTTAAATTTTAATAAAAATTGTGAAAAAATTAAGTTTAATATAAATAAAACCTTAGCAGACTTAAAAAATAAAAAGAATGAAATAGTTGGTTATGGTGCAACATCAAAAAGTACAACTTTAATAAATTACTGTGATATTGCTAAATATATTGATTTTATATCAGATACATCTCATTCAAAAATCAATAAATTCACTCCGCTATCAAATATTCCTATTAAGGACTATTCTTCCTTTAAGGAAAGTAATCATGCCTTTACAATTTTGTTTGCCTGGAATCATATGAAAGAAATTTTTAAAAAAGAAACTGAGTATTTTGATAATGGAGGAAATTGGATAGTCTACGTTCCAGAGGTAAAAATAATAAGTAAAGAGGCTATTAAATGATTTATGTTGCAAACCCTAAGTCTATTTTCTTAAAAAGCAAATTAGAAATTAAAAAGTTGTTTGAAAATGTTTTAGACTCCGGATCTTACATTCTTGGTGAAGAGGTAAAGAAGTTTGAAAATAATTTTGCTAAATATTGTAATGTAAAACATGGTGTTGCTGTTGGAAATGCAACTGATGCAATAGAAATTTGTTTGAGAGCATTAAAATTAAAAAAAGGAGATAAAGTTTTAACTGTATCACATACAGCAATTGCAACAATTTCCGCAATTGTGTCTGCAGGTTTAACTCCAAAATTTTTAGATGTTTCTAGAGTCGATTTTAACATGGATATTAACCAATTAGAAAAAAAAATTACTAAAGATGTTAAAGTAATAATTATTGTACACCTGTATGGTCAGACGAGTGATATGAGTAAAATAAAAAAAATAGCAAAAGCAAATTCACTTTTCTTAATTGAAGATTGCTCACAGGCCCATGGGGCAATGTATAAAAATAAAATAGTGGGAGGATTTGGAGATTTTGGTATATTTAGTTTCTACCCAACAAAGAATCTAGCAACCCTTGGTGATGCTGGTTTAATAACAACTAACAACAGAAAGCTTTATGAAAAAGTATTTAAACTTAGAGAGTATGGATGGAATAATGATAGGGAGAGTGAAATACACGGAAAAAACTCTAGAATGGACGAAATTCATGCTGCTATCTTAAATATTCAATTAGAGAAGTTGGATGAAAATAATGATAAGAGAAGAAAAATTGCAGATTACTATGATAAAAACTTTAAAGACTTAAATATGATTACCCCCATTAAAAATATTTTTAGTAAGCATGTTTACCACCAATATGTAGTTCAACTTGAAAATAGAGACGAGTTAATGAATTTTTTAAAAAAAAATAATATCATTACTGGAATACATTATAAAAAACCCTCCCATGAAATGAAGGCATATAAAAAATACTGTGATTATTCACTTCCTGTAACAGAGTATCTTAAAAATAAAATTCTTAGTTTACCTGTTCACTCTGGACTAAAAAAAAAAGATGCCGAATTAGTTGTAAAATTTGTAAAGAAATTTTTTGAGAATAAGAAATGACAAAGGGTTTAAAAAATATTGAAATGGCTGGACCATGGTTTTCTCAACTTGAAAAAAAATATGTCAACGAAGCTCTCGAACATGGTTGGTATGGAAAAAATGCTTATAAATTTTGTCACTTGTTTGAAGACGCTTTTGCTAAATTTTGTAAAAGAAAGTTTGCTTTAATGACAACAAATTGTACGTCTGCAATACATTTAGGGCTCGCAGCAAAAAAAATATCAGAAAAAGATGAAGTTATAGTTCCTGAATGTACATGGATTGGATCATGTGCCGGTGTAATATATCAAAGATCAAAAATTGTTTTTGCCGATATAGAACAATCAAATTGGTGTTTAAGTGCTAAGACAATTGAACCAAAGATTACAGAAAAAACAAAAGCTATTATTGTTGTAAATTTATACGGTAATATGGCTGAATGGGATCAAATTAAAAAGTTAGCCGATAAGTATAACTTAATTATTTTTGAGGATGCAGCAGAGTCTATTGGTTCAACTTATAAAAATATTCCTTCAGGAAAATTTGGGGATGCATCATTTTTTAGTTTTCACAGGACTAAAACTCTTTGCACCGGTGAGGGAGGAATGTTAGTAACAGATGATAAAAAATTATTTGAAAGAGCAAAATTTCTTAGAGATCATGGGAGACAACCTGGATCATACTTCACTGAAGAAGTTGCATACAAATATATGCCTTTTAACCTTCAGGCAGCACTAGGTTATGGACAGTTACAAAGAGTAAATGAGTTAGTAGAAAAAAAGAGAAAAATTTTGTTTTTCTATAAAAAATATCTAAAAGACTTAGATGATATTCAACTTAACTATGAGAATAATTATATTAAAAATAGTGCTTGGTGTTCCACACTAGTTTTAGGAAAATCTTATAAAATAACATTCGATGAAATAAAAAAAAAATTGGAAAAAAAAAATTTACCAGTTAGAAATTTTTTCTTTCCACTTAGTAGTTTGCCAGCATTTAAATTAAAATCAAAATATAAGTTATTAAACCCGAATGCTTACAGTATTTCAAAAAAAGGAATAAACTTACCATCTGCACTAAATTTAGAAGAAGAAGATATAAAATACTACTGTAAAAACCTAATCGATATTTTGTATTAGAAATAATAATGATTAGTAAGCTTATTAATTTTGATTTTATTGAGAAAGCAAAAATCAATGTTTATGAGAATTTCCCAAAAGATTTTCGATTAAAAAGAGTTTTTATTGTTAATGGAAAAAATGGAGAAGTTAGAGGTGGCCATGCGCATAAAAAATGCACTCAAATTCTTATTTGTATTTCGGGAGAAGTTATCGTAGAAATAAATAAAAAAGAAAAAGTTTTTTTATCTATTCCACATAATGGTTTGATAATTCCCCCTCTAATATGGTCGTCACAAAGATATGCCACAGACAAAAGTATGCTAATGGTTTTCTGTGATTACAAATATGATGAAAAAGATTATATTAGGAATTACTCTGAGTATTTACGAATTATTGATAATAAAT
>Ga0160422_10002772_pt1 | contig 10930 bp, 10 predicted proteins | sample Fk160mmetaG_FD_108192 | JGI IMG/M metagenome (GOLD analysis project Ga0160422, IMG submission 108192) | Marine microbial communities from the Central Pacific Ocean - Fk160115 60m metaG | ecosystem: Environmental > Aquatic > Marine > Oceanic > Photic zone | place: The Central Pacific Ocean... | reverse complement strand
TAGGAAATAAAAAAACAAGAGTAATAATACTTACTGGAAATGGGAAAAAAGCATTTTGTGCGGGAGGTGATCTAAAAGAAAGAAATGAAATGACATCAGAAAACTGGTTTATTCAACATAAGTTATATGAGCGAATGATAAGATCTATAAAAGACTGCCCTGTTCCAATTATTGCGGCTGTAAATGGTGCAGCATATGGAGGAGGATGTGAAATAGTTTCTGCTGTAGATATTGCATATGCTGCAAAACACTCTTTATTTGCACAAACTGAAACAAAATTAGGCATTATTCCAGGTGCTGGAGGCACCCAAAATTTACCACGTGCTGTTGGTGAAAAAAGGGCATTAGAATTGATTTTAACTGGAAAAACTTTTACAGCTTTGGACGCAAAAAATTGGGGCTTGGTTAATGAGATTTTTGATAGTGATCAACTCATGATAGAAGTTACTAAAATTGCAAAAATGATTGCTCATAATGCTCCACTTGCTGTAAAACAGGCCAAAAACTCAATAAAAAAAGGGTTAAATATGTCATTGTCAGATGGACTTTTGTTTGAAATTGAGTGTTATAATAGAACTATACCGACAAAAGATCGACTAGAAGGTATATTAGCATTCAACGAGAAGCGATCCCCTAAATTTGAAGGACATTAATTGTGTCTGATGTTTTAATTAGAGAAGTTGGTCTTAGAGACGGTCTACAACTAGTTAAGAATATATTACCAACTGAAAAAAAAATTAAGTGGTTAAATAAGCAGTCACTTCTCAATTTCAAAGAAATTGAAGTAACCTCATTTGTACCCAAAAAAATTGTCCCTCAATTCTTTGATGCTAAAATAATGCTAAATGAAGCAAATAAAATTTCAAATTTAACTAGTTCTGTACTAGTTCCAAATCTATTCGGGGCCAAAAAAGCTTTAGAACTTAACGCACAAAAAATAAATTATGTTCTATCAGCTAGCGAATCTCATAATAAGGCAAATGTAAATAAAGACGTTAATTCATCAATTAGTGAGTTAAATGAAATTGTGAATTATAATAATAATCTGGGGAAAAAAAGTAGTATAAGCGTTGCAATTTCTACATCATTTGGGTGTTCTATAGAAGGAAAAGTATCTCCAAACAAAGTACTTAGTATTGTTGAAAAGGTTATTAATTTAGGTGTTGATGAAATAAATATTGCTGATACCGTTGGTTATGGTAATCCACCCAATGTTAAATATCTTTTTCAGCATGTTATTGAAATAGCTGGAAAAGATAAAATTTTTGCGCACTTCCATGATACAAGAGGTTTAGGACTTGCTAATGTAATTGCGGTATTAGAATTGGGGATTTTTAAATTTGATAGTTCTTTGTGTGGACTAGGAGGATGTCCATTTGCACCTGGCGCCTCAGGAAATATTCCCACCGAAGACCTCATATATCTTTTAAAAACATTAGGAATTCATACTGGGATTAATTTAAATTCTCTTTTGGATTTTTGTAAATTTATAAAAGAATGGTTTCCTAATGAAAAACTTGAGGGGAAATTGGCTAAAGCTGGATTACCAGTTGGATTCTAATTTTATTCTAAAACTAATTTTGGAAAATAAAATGAAACAGTCCAATTAGGCATATCAACGATTTCACTGATTCTAAGATCTCCACATACACTACATAACATATATGCTTCCACAGCATCCATTCCAGTATCTTTACATAGTAAATCTATCATAGATCTAACAGCATCACGCGCAGCCTGCATTAATTCAGGACCAATTCCCGTAGTTACTTTATATCCCTTTTGATCAAAATGATTTGTAACAGGACCTATAGTTTCAAGTTGTGGGAATTTAATTGGTTGTTCTTTCAAAAGATCAATTTTACAGGAAACTGTCATTGGACTTTCTATTGCTGTACCACAGACTTCTCCATCACCTTGTGCTGCATGTGTATCCCCAACTGATAACAGTCCACCTTCAACCTCAACTGGGAGATATAATGTAGTACCTACACAATTATCTCTAATATCTAAATTACCACCTACTCTTCTGGGGGGAACTACAGAGTGATTTCCCTGCTCTTCCAGTGCTAAACCAATAGTTCCACAAAATGGTTTTAAGGGAATTTTACCTGTTTTTCCAAAAATAGAATGAGTGGGGTTGAATGGATCAAATTTCCAAATGTTTAACTTTGGATCTGGAAATTGGTCTGCTAGCAAACCAAAACCAGGAATATTAGCAGTCCAGCCCCAACCTTTTTTGTCAGGCATGAATTCTAAAAATTTTATTGAAATCACATCACCTTTTTGGGCTCCCTTTACGTAAATAGGACCGGTAACCGGATTAACTTTTTCAAAGTCTAAATTTAGCAAATCTTTATCATTTGAATTTTCTGTTAACTGACTTCCAGAAGCATCAATTGTCTCTATTTCAACAGTTTGACCTGGTGTTACAGTCAAAATAGGATCTATAGCATTATCCCAACCATAATGATGCATTCTACTATGTATAGTATGATTACATTTCATTTTTTATCTCCTCAATCTATTAATAAATTTTGAAAGCAACTATTAATCATTGAAACCATTAATTCAGCCCATTTTTTTTGGCCTTTAACTTCGGAAATCAAATCTTGTCGAATTTCTATTAAAATAGCAGGTATATTTCTCTCGTCCCCGTGAATAGGGATAGTATAATCTCCCCCCTTTTCAATTTTATAAGGTTGATTATCTCCAACACATAATGAATGTTTATCACGTAGATATTGAATACATTTCTTACCTAATTCTTTTGATTCACCATACAAAACGCCACATTGCCATGGTCTATTTAGTTTTTCTTCATTTAATTTTGGGGTGAAACTATGAAGGGACAGAAGAACTTTAGGTTTAATTTTATTAATAGTGTGTGCAACAAAATCATGAAAAGGAATATGGAAATTTAAAAGTCTTTCTTTTTTTTCAATAGTTGACAAATTTTTATTCCCCAAGATTATACTTCCATCACTTTTCTCTCTAATACATTCTTTAGAATCATGAGGCCTATTTAAATCAACAACTAATCTAGAATATCTTGAAAGAATACATTTAAAATTTGTTTTCTTGCAAATTTCAAGTGCTACACCTTTTATACCAATATCATAAGAAATATGTCTTAATAAATCTTGTTTATTTAAACCTAAATCTAGCTTTTTTGGAATTAAATTTCCTGCATGCTCAACAGTAATAAGCAATTTATTATTGCCTCTTTTATTTTCTACCTGGAAAACACTGTTATTGTATAAATTAGTCATTTATTAAAATGTTAAGTTATATTTTTTAACTCTACTAAAAGTTCATTTGTACTCATTATTCTACAATATCCACTAAATGCATTGAGCGCGTTTTTATGTCTTTCGCTTGTGATTGTGGTCGATGCATCACTTACCATGGTTACTAGATAACCTCTATCTGCAGCATCTCTAACTGCCATATCAACACATTGATCAGTAACAATTCCAAAAATAATAAGAAATCTAATATCTAAATTTCTTAGAACATAATCAATATTAGTTGAGTTAAAAACACCCGAAGATGTTTTTGGTATAATTATCTCATCCGTTACTGCCCCTATTTCATCAATAACCTCAGCACCTTCAGAACCCTTTGGGACATTCATTCCGGAGAGTCTATGATCTATTGACCTATCACGACCGTCTTGGGTTAAACTTTCAATTACAGTATGAATGATTTCAATACTTAATTTTCTGGCTAAAGAAATAATTTTCACTTGATTAGGGATAACTAAGTTCCTTAACTCCGAGTGAAAAAAACTTTTTGAGTCTAATTCTGGATGAGAAGGATCTCTACCAGGAATACAATACTCCTTCTGCATATCAACAGTTAATATTGCTGTTTTATTTTTTAAAAAAGGTGACGTTCTTTTAAATTCATTAGAACCAATGAATGTTGAAATTTCTTTAACCATTTTTAAAGCCTATGAATTGATTAAACTACATGAATAATTTTATATTTTTTTGCGTGTTTTGATAAATACTTGTTCAATTTCAAAATTACCAACTAACCCACCGTTTCTAACAACCATTATTATCACAATTACTGCACCTAAGGCGATACCAGATAAACCCAGCATTTCAGGAAATTTTAGCCCAAGAATTACAGGACCTGTTTCCATAAATCTTACACCCTCTAATCCGAATGTAATGAGTATTGTCCCAATCACTGCACCTGTGATTGATCTCATACCTCCAAGTATTAACATTGCTAAAGTAAGAAAAACATGTGAGAAATAGAAAGGCCTAGCACTTATTGTTCCTAAATAGTATGCATAACATATACCTGATAATGCTAAAATTAATCCTCCCAATGTCCATGCTAGTAATCTTAATCTATATATATTAACACCCATTGCATCAGCGCTTTTTTCATCATCAGAACTAGCTCTTAATTGAATGCCCCATTTTGATTCCCTAAAAAATCTTGCTATAAAAATAACTGCAATTGAAATAATAATTATTGATGTTAAGTCAAAAACTTGTGGAATCCCAAAAAAAGCTTGCTTTCCTTTAAAAATGTCGGTTCTGTGCATGAAAATTGAATGTACAATAACTAGTATTGCAATGGTAACAATTGTTGCGCCTATACCAGAAAGTCTTACTATTACTAAACCAGTTAAAAAAGCCAGAAAGCCTGTAAGAGTAAGCGAAATTAATGCTGAAGATAGCGCATCTAATTCAAAAGTGTTTAATCCCCATGGAGCATCGGGAAGAGATAATTTTTTTATTTGTACTGGAGTAACACAAATTGCTGCTATATATGCCCCTAAACCCATAAAAGCACTGTGTGATAAATTGGTGATATTAGTATTTCCCATAAAAACCTGGAGTCCTAAAACAACCAATAAATTTACATAAGCGGCATAAACTAACCTTAAATGATATCTTTCTCCAAAAAAGATGACTAAAAGACCAATGAGTGCAATTATAAAAGATAATAAAGTAGCACCCCAAAATGCTTGGTGGAAACTCTTACTAGATTGAAAAATTTTCATATTTTATCCCCTTTTTCTTTTTGGGGAGAGAGAATACCCTCAGGTCTCCAAACTAGTATGATTGCAATAACAGCAAAGACAAATGCATCTTTCATTCCACCATAACTCTGTGGAAGTATAACTAACATACCTACTTCTAGAGCACCCAAAAGAAATCCTCCTAAAACTGCTCCTGGAAGACTTCCAAACCCTCCTACTACACAAGCTACAAATGCTTTTAAAACAGGATTAAAACCAAGTGTTGGATCAACCGCTCCTCTTCTGGCAATGATAAAAATTGCTGCAATTCCTGCTAGTAAACCTGAAATTGCAAATGCTGAAGCAATAACTCTATTAGCTCTAATACCCATTAATCTAACCATTTCAAAGTCTAAGGATGCAGCTCTCATTGCAATTCCCAAAAAGCTTCTTTTTAGGAATAAAACTAATAGTAAAATAGCAAGTAAGGTGGCCAGAGTTTCAAAAATTTGTAAAGAAGAAATCCGAATTGTGCCCAATTTTATTGGCCAATCTAAAAAATACATCGAAGTAACCGCAATTGGTCGGGGGGATACAAGCAATAAAAATAAATTTTGTAGAATAAGGCTGACACCAAAGGCCGTAAGTAATCCTGTTGTTGCATCGGCGTACCTGACAGGTCTAAAAGCAATTCTTTCTAAAAAGATAGCCATTATGACAGCGGCAAATATAGCACCCACAATAATTATGATTGGATTTTTAAAAGCTATTGCTGCCATGACCATCATTGAATATCCACCAATAGCTATTACTTCTCCATGAGCAAAATTTACTAACCCCATTATAGAAAAAACTATAGCTAAACCCAATGCAATCAATGCATACTCTGCACCAAAACTTAACGCATTAAATGTTTGCTGAACTACATAATCAATCAATTTTCAACACCAGTAAGTGATGACATTAAGTCACCCTTTTTTAAAATTTCATTTCTTTTACCATGAGCTATAATTTTTCCGCTATTAAGTATGTAACTATAATCTGCTAATTTTAGGGCCTCGGTAGCATTTTGTTCTACTAATAATATTGTTATACCTTTAGCTTTTAATTTTTCTATCAATTCAAAAACTTTTTTAGTGATCATTGGAGCCAATCCAAGACTGGGTTCATCCAATAATAAAATCTTTGGATTTCCCATAAGAGCCCTTGCAATTGTTAACATTTGTTGTTCTCCACCAGATAAAGTACCAGCTGATTGATCTTTTCTCTCATGTAAAATTGGAAAAACATTAAACCATTCTTCTATTTCTATATCTGCTTTTTCTCTGTCTTTCCTTATTGCAGAACCAATGTACAAATTTTCATATACCGAGAGATTGCTGAAAACGCGCCTCCCTTCTGGTGCTATAGAAATACCAAGTTTTATTCTTTCTTCAGTTTGTATTTTACTAATATCTTCATTACAAAAATTAATAGTACCAGTAGAATTAACAGTACCAAGTATCGATGAAATTGTAGAAGTTTTTCCTGCACCATTAGGTCCTAAAAGTGAAACGCAACTTCCTTCCTCTATGGTAAAATTAATGTTATGTACAACTTTAATTTTACCATAAAAAACACTTAAATTATTAACAAATAACAATTTTTTTTCCTCAAACAGTAGTGCCTTATCACTACTGTTTTAAATTAGTTTATTTGCTTATTTCCAATTTGGAACAAAAGTTGGTATGGCATTAGATAAAAGTACCCTTACGCCATTCTTAAATCCAATAACAGGTACTGTTCTTTCAGCATGAGATTTATTATTTTTAAATGAAACCGATTCCACAGTTCTTACGGGAATACTATCAGCAGATCTTAATGCTTCTCTAATTGCCACTGGATCTGTTCCCCCTGTTTTTTCTACAGCATAAGCCAAGGCCATTATTACGTCAGCTCCAAGAGCAGGAAACATTCCATCAACTGGCATACCTAAAGCTTTACATTCAGCTTGAAATTCTTGCATCGCACTACCTGGCTGGGAAGGAGCAAGAGTTCCGAAAGCTACTTTATCCAAAATTGATTTGTCACTATCTGCAACTGAATCAAGCGAAGGATCATCTAGCCCGTCTGAACCAAAAACCCAAGCATCAATACCAGCGGCTTTCATCTGTCTAACTAAAACACCCACATCTGGCATTATAGAGGAAATATATACTGCATCTGGTGAACTAGATAATTTTTTCATTTCGGCAATCTGTGGTGACCAATCACTTGTAGGTATGCTAAAATTCATTTTAGAAAGAACTTTCCCTCCACCATTCTCAATCACTTCTCCAAACCATAATGGTGTTTTTGCCGACCATGATCCCCCATCATCTGAAGTCAATAATACAACATTCTTTACACCCTCAGATAAAGCATATTCAGCAGCAGCAGCAGCAGTAAATGGGTCTGGAGAAACATTTGAAATAAAATTATCAACTATTCCAGTATGCATTTCAACTTGAGTACTTTGAGCTTGTAAGATAGTTACTCCATAACCGGCTGCAATTTGGGCAACTGGTATCATAGTATCTGAAAAGGGTATTGTTCCGATTGCAACTACCCCTTGATCTAAAAATTTCTCAGTTAGAGAAATGGCAGTTTGTGTATCAGTCCCTGTATCTTGGACCAATAATTCAAATTTTTTACCATTTACTCCACCTTTATTATTAATAATTTCGGCCATACACTTAGCACCTTGAATTTCAGCATAAGGCGCATATTCACCGGTCAATGGGACTGGGAAACCAACCTTTATGGTATCCGCATAAACTGGGATCGCCAAAAATGAGGCAAACATAGATATGGATATTTTTTTAAAAAAAGGTTTCATTTATTTTCTCCTAAACAAATCTTAAAATATTTTTTTTATATTAATGCCCGATATAAGCTTCTTTTACCCTCTTGTTATTAGAAATTTCATTAGGTTTCCCTGATGCAATAACCTCCCCCATATTCATGACTGTAATTTTGTCACAGACCCCCATTATAAACTTTAAATCGTGATCAATAACCATAATAGCACAAGCAATGTTATTTTGAACCCATTTTAATGAATTAGATAATTCTTTTGTTTCATTTTCATTCATTCCTGCTGCCGGTTCATCTAATAAAAGAACTAATGGATTTAAAGCTAATGCTCTAACAATTTCTAATCTTCTAAGATGACCATATGATAATTCCTCAGAGGCTAGATCAATTTTATCCTCAAGATCAAAAATATTAATTATCTTATCTAAGTCAAAATTCATAGTTCTAGAAGAATAATTTGATGAAATTGAAGCAACTTCAATATTTTGACCAACTGAAAGATTGGGATAAATTCTTAAGTTTTGAAATGTTCTGGCTAAACCTAATCTAGCTCTCTGATAAGGTTTTTGAGAAGTAATATCTAAATTAGAAAGAAAAATTTTTCCTACATCAGGTGTGAGTAAGCCTGTTATTAAATTAATTAAAGTTGATTTACCAGCACCATTAGGACCTATTAGACCTAAAACATCACCTTCACCAATTTCCAAACTAACTTGTGAAACAGCTTTTACACCGCCAAAATTTTTTGAAATACAATCTAATTTCAACACTTGATTTAACAATTTAAAAATACATTCATAATAATGTTGATTATAAAAATTACAGCAATTACAATTTAGGTTAGTTTAATTACTGTAGCACGTAAAGAAGCAAATTATGAATAATCTTAACTCTAATCACAAAGTTTTTTTTGGATGCTCTGATTTTTCAGGTCTTTTTAGAGGCCGCGCAATAAGTTCTAAAGACTATTTAAAAAAATTACCTTACGGTTGTGGTTGGGTGCCCGCAGATCAATCTCTAACACCATTCGGAGAAATTGGTCCCAAAAATCCTTTTGGCTCAACTGGAGATCTTCGTCTAATTCCTGATAAATCAGCTGAATATAAAATCTTTAAAAACGATTCAGGATCTCCCTTACATTTTTTTATAAGTGACATAAAAACTCTAAAGGGTGATCCTTGGGAATGTTGCGCTCGTAATTATCTAAAAGATGGCATTGAAAAACTTTATAATTTATACGGTATTAGGCTTAAAGTTGGTTTTGAACATGAATTTACCATTATTGACCATAATGGAAATGCTGAACCAGTTTTTTCAATGAGAGCTTTTAGAAAGGAAACAAAATTTATTGACAATCTAGCTTCATATTTATCACAAGCTAATATAGATGTAGATAATTACTTACCAGAATATGGAATTAATCAATTTGAAATTCCCACATCCCCAAAACCAGCACTAAAAGCAGCTGACGATGCAGTAGCACTCAGAGAGATAATTAAAGAAGTAGCAAGAAATTGTGAAAAAAAAATATCACTTTCTCCTAAAATTAGTCCTAATTCTGTAGGTAATGGTGTTCACATTCATTTATCACTTTTTAATAAGGATAATAAAGATATCACAAAAGATAATAATTATAAAAATAACTTAAGTAAGGAGTGCTCATCTTTTTGTGCCGGTATATTAGAACATATCAATAGTGTAACAGCAATGAGTGCTCCATCAACAATATCCTATTTTAGACTTTTACCACATAATTGGTCATCAAGTTATAATACAATAAGTATGCAGGATAGAGAAGCAGCCATTAGGTTATGTCCAGAATTTTATTTTAATAGAAAAAAAATTGGATCATTTCACGCTGAAATAAGAATTGGAGATGCAACCTCTTCCCCCTATCTACACTTAGGTTCTATTATTCATGCTGGATTAATTGGACTAGAAAATAATGCAAAAATAAAGCATTTTAGCAATAAAGATCCTAGCATTATGAAAGAAAAAGATCAAAAAAAACTTGGGATTAAACGTTTGCCTAAAAGCCTAAATGAAGCGATTAATTCTTTATCAAAAGACAAAATATTCAAAAAGTCTGCTTGTAAACTATTTTGGGAGTGTTACGAAGATATGCGAAAAACTGAGCTTAAAATGACAAAAAAAATGACTAATGATGAAATTTGTCAGGCTTTCAACTTAGTTTTTTAGATTTTAATTTTAAACAACTATCGTCCAATATGTCTGAAAAAATACGAATAAATGTTAAAACGTCTCTTTTACTAATGCATAAAGGGGGTCTAATTTTTATGACATTTTCGGAAGGACCTTCTAACCCTACTAAAATTCTTTTTTCCCTCATTCTATTGCAAATATACTCTGCCTCTAAAGTACCAGGCTCTTTAGTTTGAATATTTGTTATTATTTCCACACCTAAAAATAGACCTAAACCTCTAACATCTCCAATAATTGGAAATTTTGACTTAAGGTTTTGTAATTCACTAATCAAAATATTTCCCATTTTTTTTGCATTTTCTTTTAAACTTTCATCATCAACTATATTAAGAACTTCATTTGCAATCTTGCATGACAGATCAGATCCCCCAAAAGTAGAAAAAAATTCTATGCCATTATCAAATGATTTTGCAATTTTGCTTTTGGTAATTACTACTCCAATTGGATGACCATTACCAATTGGCTTACCTAATACAACAATATCAGGATCAACCTTTTGTTGCTCAAATCCAAAATAAACCTCACCTAGACGACCTAAACCAGTTTGAACTTCATCTGCAATACATAATCCACCAGCTTTTTTTACTTTTTTATAAATATATTTCAAAATACCATCTTGAGGGATTATTTGTCCTGCAACACTTGGAAATATCTCTGAGATAAAGCCAGCTACTGACCTCTTTTTTGAATTTAGTTTATCCAAAATTTCATCTATCTGAAACCTTGGATCCACGCCTCTTAATGGGTCCGGACAGTCCATAACATGAACCCACTTTTTTTTACCAATTCCATAAGGTTTGTTAAATTTATAGGGGGAAACTTCCAAAACACCATTTGTATTACCATGATATCCATGATCAAAAGTTATAAATTCTTTAGAACCAG
>Ga0160422_10002771_pt1 | contig 10932 bp, 10 predicted proteins | sample Fk160mmetaG_FD_108192 | JGI IMG/M metagenome (GOLD analysis project Ga0160422, IMG submission 108192) | Marine microbial communities from the Central Pacific Ocean - Fk160115 60m metaG | ecosystem: Environmental > Aquatic > Marine > Oceanic > Photic zone | place: The Central Pacific Ocean... | reverse complement strand
TGGTCGACTATGGGGCTGGGAATAAGGCTTATTGAAAATGCTGGTGTATGGCAGATTTTATTTTACCGATCTATTAGCCTAACCCTACTTCTTTTTTTTGTAATTCGTATTAGAGGAAAGTCGAAAAGACTGTTAAGTAAGAAATTATTTAATACCCCAAATATAATCGGAGGATTAGCTTTAGTAGGTGCTTATTCTGGTGGCATCTTTGCTATTCAAACAACATCGGTAGCAAATGCGATGCTGCTATTTGCAACTGCACCATTTATTGCAGCTCTTCTTGGATATTTAATGCTCGGCGAGCGGGTTCGAACCGCAACGTGGTGTGCAATAGTAGTTGCTATAGGAGGTATAGCCTACATGTTTGCGGACCAATCCACACAGTTTTCATTAACTGGAAGCTTTGCAGCATTAGGCTCAGCGATGGGCTTTGCAATTTTCTCAGTAGCATTAAGATGGGGAAAAAATGATGAGATGCTCCCATCAGTATTTTTATCTGGCTGTTTTGCAATAATTATTACTTTTCTGATTTCTTTGTTTTTAAAACAGTCTCTTTTACTTTCATCGTACGATTTAGGCATATCATTTTCTATGGGTATTTTCCAAGTTGGCGCCGGCCTCGTGCTCTACACAATTGGATCTAAGACACTAGCTGCAGCAGATTTAACTCTATTATCTTTAGCAGAGGTCGTGCTTGGACCATTTTGGGTGTGGTTTTTTCTGGGCGAAGTCGCATCCAACAATACTATTGTTGGAGGTAGTATTTTATTAATAGCTATAGTGGTAAATGCGCTCACAGGAAAACGCAAGAAACCATCCCCAATAATGTGAAGTAAGTTCCCATTAATCCAATTTGATTTACTTTTTTTATACTTATTTGTAAGTAGGCTTGTTGGATATTGCGTTTGAGTTTCCTTTGATTATTTTTTTTACAGTGTTAGAAGTCGTCACCCCAGTATTCCTTCTCGCCGCGATAGGGTATTTTTGGGTAAAGTTAGGCTTTGAGTATCGGGTAGAGTTTGTCACTAGACTTGCGATGACACTGGCCGTACCGGCATTAGTATTTACCTCGCTGACGCAAAATACAATAAAACCACAATTTCTGAGTGAGATGGTAATTGTTGTATGCATGGCATATGCAGTATTAAGTGCATTGGCTCTAATATTTACATTTATTTTTAAATTAGACTTACGCACTTTTCTAATGCCTTTAATTTCTGGCAATACTGGAAACCTCGGCTTACCCTTATGTTTTCTGGCTTTTGGTAACGATGGATTGGGGTATGCAGTAATTGTTTTTGCGTTTACGAGCATTGTCGCCTTCACAGTTGGTCTATGGGTAGTGTCTGGTATACATTCTTTTAAGCAACCACTAAAAGAACCCTTAGTGCCTGCCACAACACTAGGACTTCTATTCATGTTCTATGGATGGGAGATACCAAAAATTCTCACAAATGCATTAAATCTTATTGCTCAGATGGCTATACCACTAATGCTGATAACTTTAGGCGTAGCAGTCGCAAGGCTAAAAACTCAGCTAGCATTTGAGACCCTAGGTATAAGTATTTCAAAAATTATGATAGGGACAATTGCTGGAATGGCAGTTGGTTATCAATTTAGTTTACCTTACGAAGCCTTTGCTGTTTTAGTGATTCAAATGTCTATGCCGGTAGCAGTGACATCTTACCTTTTAGCTGAAAAATATGGAACAAACTCTGAAGCGGTAGCAGGTCTTGTCGTAATTTCTACCTTTTTAACAACTTTTACTACTCCAGTGCTTTTGTCATTTTTATTAATTTAAGATCAGCTGGCCAAATACCCTAGAAATACCAAAAAAGAAACAAAGCATACTGCGAAAGGCCAAATTAAGTTGTTTCCTTTCTCAGAACGAACCATTGCAAAAATAATAAATGCCGCAAGAACCGCAATAATACCAATAAGTCCTAAAATCATGCCACTTCTTTCAAATGAATTCGATTTACTGTACGAGCGAAAAACAGTGATTTTTTCTCATTAACTAAATACTATTTTGAATAGCCTCTAAAGCATCCGAAAGAGAGCTTTTGGCAGTTTCTTTTTGGAAAAGTTGTGAAGATACAAACTTTTCATTGTCCATACCACTTTCGATATGCGCTACTTTTAATATTTTCTGGGCATCCTCTAAATTTCCCATTTTCTGCTGCGATGCTGCAGTGTAGAACAGGCTTGTTCTAGTGTCTATCTGCATTTTTTTAAAACTAGTTAGCGCACTATCAAAATCACCAGAAACAAAATGGCAAAGCCCTTCAGTTTCCAGTACTAAATCAGAGCAAAAAGGATCAATTCTTATGGCCCTTTTAATTTGTTCCATGGCTTTTTCTGGTTCTCCCAAATAACAAAGCAAAACAGCATATCGTGCTATATGGTAAGTATCGCTTGGGCATATCTCAATTGCTTTCTCGTGATGAAATATTGCTTTCTCGAAATCGCCTTCAAACAACAGCTTTACAGCACCGAGGATCCTGTGTGCCTCTGGATCATTTGGGTCCAAATCTATAGCTTTGTTCACTGAAGAAAAAGCGTCACTCATCCAGTTTTCTGGCATATCATCCGGGAACCAATCTGAGTTATTTGCAAGCGAACAGCATTTCCATGCATGAGCTCTAGCATAATTTGGGTCTACCTTTGTCGCCTGAGTAAAAAGGCTTAGGGCTTTTTTATTGTTTTCAGCACTCACGGAACTACGCCGATGATATTCTAGGCCTTGCAAAACTAGATCATAGGCCTCCATTTTTTCTGGCTTTTTATTAGCTAATTTTTTGACTTGGTCCCTCTCAACATTACCAACAATGTTTGAAACAATTGTTTCAACTAATTCATCCTGAATATCAAAAATATCATCCAGTGTCGTATCAAAATTATGCGACCAGAGCGTAGTACCATCTTCAGCAGACAAAAGAGATGCGGAAATTCGCATTTTTTTGCCCATCTTCCTAACTTTTCCATCTAAGATGTAGCGTACTGCCAACTCCTGCCCGACCACCGTGGGAGATTTCTCTTTGCCTGAGTAAGAAAAGGTTGCATTGCTAGCGATCACTGTTAGTTTTTTAAATCGAGAAAATGCCGATATAAGATCTTCCGAAAAGCCCTCACAAAAGTATTCCTGATCTTCATCGCTACTGAGGTTTTTGAATAGCATCACGGCCAATGATCCTGGTTCTGGCGCATCTATTTTAACCTGCGGCACAGCGTCATCGCTTCTTAAACCTCTTGTCGCCCCCTTACATTTCAACACATTGTAGGCCCTAATAGGTCGCCCAATATTTTTTAACACTAGTTCTCCTGCATCTTCATATGAAACTTTGACCTTTAAGTTTACCAAATCATAAATATTATCCGAAATACAAATTCCATCAGCTATTGCTTCTGCTTCTAAACGCGCGGCAATATTTACCGCGTCTCCAAACAGATTTTCATTGGAAACCATAACGTCACCAATATTGATACCCACTCGGTATCGCATATGGTCCTTTTCATCACTTTCTGCATTAATTGCCATCGATTTATTCTGAATTTGCACAGCACATTCTACAGCTCTAACTGGGCTTGTAAATTCAGCCAGAACACTGTCCCCTGCAGTATTAAATATGCTACCTCCATGATCTTTAATACTAGCATCTATGAATTCTCGCCTACTGTTGAGAACCCTCAAAGTCTGATCCTCATCAGCTGCCATCATTTTACTAAATCCAACAACATCTAAGGCTAATATCGTGCAAAGTTTTCGTTCCATAAAAAGTTCCTAATATTATCATAAAGCGCCTTTTCCAGTTTAGTTTGCATAAACTGTAGATTGCAATAAAAAGTAAATTTTTGGAGTGTTTTGTTTATAAATTCAACCATATATTTAACCTTATAAGTAAGTTGACGGAATTCTGTGCAGAAAGTCAGGCTTCTAATTGACCATCGAACAGAAATTGAAGTATTATGAAGTGTATGCAAAATAAAAAATCAACAGCATTTCATTTTTTCAAAGTTTCATTAGGTCATTTATGAAACTCATTATACATGGTTGCCGAGGTTCAATTCCTAACCCTTCTAAAGAAATGTTGAGATACGGTGGGAATACCACTTGCTTCGAACTAAATATGGATGACTTTCAGGTTTTCTTTGATACCGGCTCGGGGTTTCAAAACGCAGTATTAGATAGCAATAAAGAAATAGTTATTTTTTTTAGCCATTTTCATCACGATCATTTGCAGGGATTAGCATTCAATAGATACCTCTTAAAGCCGGAAACCAAAACTTTGATCTGTAGCGCATTGGTGAAATCAGAAAAGTTAAACAAAATTATTAGACGTTATTTTTCCGGCGCTTTTTTTCCCGTAGACCTATTCGATAACCTAGATAATGTGACCTTTTCTGATTTTACTGAAGCTCAGAGGATGGTAAGTACAGGTTTCAAAATAGAAGCAATTAGTTTAAACCATCCCGGTGGGAGTTTTGGCTATAGCGTCATAAGAAATAATAAGAAATTAGTATTTCTATGTGATAACGAGTTCATAAATTCTCAAGCTAAAAAGTTAAAAATGTTTGTAGAAAAGGCTGATGTGGTGATCTGGGATGGAATGTTCACCAGTGCAGAATTACGATCAAAAACCGGATGGGGGCACTCTTCTATTGAGCAAGGAATAGATTTCTTTTCAAATTCAAATTGCGGAAAAATTATTATTTCGCACCATGCACCTTATAGGACAGATGCTGAATTAGATATAATTGAACAAAGTTTGCCAGATGATATCCATTTGGCAAGAGATGGACAGGTTTTGGAGTTGTAAATGCAGAAAATTGAGATGAAGCCAGGTAAAACCATTTTTAAAGTCGGTGAGCCCGCTGATGGCCTCTATATTGTTGGATCGGGACAGGTTGGAATATACTTTCCAACAAATAAAGAAATGACTGAACCAGACATTATTTTAAAACCCAACGAAATACTTGGTGAAATGGGCGTTATCGATACGGCTCCAAGAATGGCTACTGCTAAAGCATTAACTGATAGTGTAGTAGTTTTTGTATCACAAAAAGAATTTGAAAAGAAACTAGACGAAAGCGATATGATCGTAAGAGGAGTTATGGCAATTCTTTCATCAAGGCTTAGAGAATTACAAAAACGCAGATAAACCATAACTTATAAATATGTGGACTTCTTTGCTCGCTACTCTAATTGCAGTAGAATGGTAATCTAGAAAAAATTCTTGAAAAAACATATCAACATACTGACTTGGCTCTTGTTATATGCTGCAACCTTTGTTGCGGCGAGCGGTGCTGTATGGTTCGCTGGAGATTTAAATGCCAATGGTTGGATAATTCCAAGCATTGCACCTCCTTCATGGCTTTTCCCGCCTGTATGGACAATCCTGTATATCTTTATTGCTACCAGCGCCTACAGGATTATAATTGCCGAGCCTCATTATTTAAAAGGTGTAACTTCTGCACTTTGGGCTCTACAATTGTGTCTAAATACTTTGTGGACACCAATATTTTTTGGAGCCTATGATCTATTAGGAGCGCTAGTAATAATTGTATTTCTTTGGACAACGATACTTTGTTACACTGTAAGCTCATACAAGGTAGATAAAATAGCTACATACTTGTTTATTCCTTACTTGGCTTGGGTATCATTTGCCGCCGTATTGAATTTTGAATATTTAAGAATTAATTAGTTGGACTGGTAAGGAACTGTTGAGAAGCCATTCTCCTTCCAACCGACAATACCAGTTTCTAAATGCGTCACGTTTCTCAGACCAACTTGGTTTACTAGCGCATTCCCCAGGGTACCGGTTCGGTTGCCAGTCCTACAATAAAGATAGACGGGTGTTTCTTCATCATCAATCAATGGGAAAAACTTGCGTTGAAAATCAGGATGCAAAGCTCCACTTTCAGTAAATGCGGTAATTGTTTTGGCTCCTTCCAGAATGCCCGTTTCAGCCCATTCTTCTGGTCGCCTGATATCAATTATTAAATAACCTTCTTCTTGAGCTGCTCTAAAATCCATAACAGCTGCGTTCTGTAATTGCGGAGGATTTTCTAAAGCCAGTAGCTCGACCTCAAAGATCAGCCGCGCATTTGGTGGTATAGAACCACCAGCTCCTTGTTCGCCATATCCCAAGTGCGATGGAATGTTCAGTATTCTAACTTCTCCAATTTGCATACCAAGTACACCTTGTTCCCAGCCTTGGATAACTTGACCAGCACCTAGTGTAAATGAAAAGGGTTTGCCCCTCTCTCGTGAACTATCAAAAACTGAACCATCTTCCAATCTCCCAATGTAATGCAAGGTCGCTCTTTGACCAGATTTAGCGGCCTCACCTGTTCCTATTTCGGTAATCTCAAAGGTCAATTGACCTGAAGTTTCGGCAACCGAAAGTGAAAAAGATCCAACTATGCCAATCGACAATATTAATACATTAATTATTTTCTTCATTAAATTTAGTTTCCCATAAAATTGATTTTTTCGGATTGTATAAGTCAGAATCAACTTCTCCATATAATAAAGCAAGACCACGTGCAGACCATACTACTCCCTGATAGTATGACTCTAAAAATAAAATTTCAGCTCTAAAAACGTCTTTATCTATCCCTTCACCAAGTAAATATGCAGTTGCAAGACCAAAATATGCTGCAGGATAACCCAGCGCGTAAGCGGCTAATAAATCGTTTATTGCTGAACCAACCTCTCCAGCGCGAAAATAACCCCTAGCTCGCTGCAGAGTAAATCGAGCCTCATCCACTTTATTGTCGCTAATTCTTATCGCTTCTGTACATTTGGAAATTACCAGTTTTGCGTTCAGATCTGAGAAATCAACAGATTTTGAAGTGGAAAGTGGATCAGCCTCTAGGGCGGCCAGGTGATCACATGGAGTTACTGCATGAGTGATTGAAGCGTAATTACACAGCAACAGCAATCCCAATATCCTTATAAACATTAAACAGATATCGCAAAATGCCGGGTTTGCTGCTTGCTTAGCCGATTAACATAGCAATGTTTGAGTTTTCGCCCAGAACTAATTTTTGAGAGCAAGTTCAATGGCTTTCTCGAGTTGCTTTTCTGCATTACATGGTAACCAACAAATTTTTTGAATCTTTTTAAGGTTTTGCTGAGCGTCAGAAAGTTTGCCTAATTGGAGAAATAACTCCCCTTGGTACTCGAGAGCGTTAACATGCTTGGGATTAATTTCTAAGGCTCTGTTGTAGTATTCGCTAGCAGTATCTAGGTCACCACTTTTACGCGCTGTAAATCCAAGTAAATTGAATTTATCTGCTTGCTTGGCTGGAACATTCAAAAGTTTCAATGCATTATGAGCCTCGGTAAACTTTTCAAGATCTATGAGTTTGTACACGCTTGCAAACGGATCTATTGTTTTATCCTTGCCACTTGATCCCGAAGATGATGTATCACTACTGCCATAACCGGCAGATAACAATGGCTGGGCAAATAATAATGTGGAACAAATAAGTATTAGTATTTTTTTCATGAGTAACTCCTTTTTGTATTACATAGTGTGAATTACAATAAATAAAAGCTCCAGTTTGCCGCAGTTAGTTTTCCAGTGATTTAAAGTTAAATTTTAAAACTTATAGAACTGTTTAAAGTTCGCAAATTAAGTATTGCAAATTCAATGAGACACGGAAAATAATATTTATTAGGTAGTACTTCGATGGATCTCTTCCGTACTGCATCGATATATTTGGTGAAGGAATACTTTAAAATTGACAAAAAAACCTAACATACTTTTCATAATGGCCGATGATCACGCCGCCAAAGCTATTAGTAACTATGGGGGCGGATTAAATCATACTCCTAATATTGATAGAATTGGGCATGAGGGAGTACGATTTGACCACTGTTATGTTACCAATTCAATTTGTACACCTAGCCGCGCTGCAATCTTAACTGGCACATATAATCACGTAAATTGCGTAAAAACGCTCGATACTCATATGGACAACGAATTACCAAATGTCGCAAAACATCTACAAACTGGTGGGTATCAAACTGCAATTGTGGGTAAATGGCACCTTGGTGAAGGTAAATCGCATGAGCCAAAAGGTTTTGACTTTTGGTCAGTTTTGCCAGGTCAGGGAGAGTATTTTGACCCGTTCATGATTGAAATGGGTAAAGAAAAAGAAGAATTTGGCTATGTCACAGATATAATTACGTCTAAGTGCATTAACTGGCTTAATTCTAGAGATAAAAACAAACCCTTTTTCCTAATGTGTCATCACAAAGCACCCCATAGAGAGTGGGAACCGCACCCAAAAAACCGAAACTTATTTAATGAGGATATCATAGTCCCAGAAACTTTTGATGATGATTACAAAAACCGTGCCAAAGCTGCTGCAGAGGCGAAAATGCGTGTAAAAGATGATATGAAATATGCTGATTTGGGACTTGTACAACCCGAGGGTGGATCAGAAATTGGTGAGCGTGTAAGACCTGAGATGTCTCATAGGAAAATACCTAACCCAGATGATGTCTCGAAATTAAGACTAATAGATAAGGATAACGGACAAGTATACACTTTTAAAACTAAAAAAGAACTTGGCCAGTTTAAATACCAGCGGTACATTAAACGATATTTGCGAACAATTGCGTCGATAGACGAAAGCGTTGGCGAATTGTTAGACTATTTAGATAATAATAATCTGGCAGATAATACCCTTGTTATATATACGTCCGATCAGGGTTTCTTCCTTGGCGAACACGGCTGGTTTGATAAAAGGTTTATGTACGAGGAGTCCCTTCAAATGCCCTTCCTTGCACGTTTCCCAAAGCAAATTTCAGGCGGCCAAATTAATGAAAGCTTGGCCTGCAATATTGATTTTGCCCCAACTTTTCTTGATGTTGCTGACCTCAAAATACCAACTTATATGCAAGGCAGAAGTCTCTTGCCACTTATGATCGGCAAAATACCGAAAAATTGGCAAACAATAGTGTATCACAGATATTGGATGCATAGAGATCCTGACCATAATGCATACTCGCATTATGGTATTAGAGACAAAAGGTACAAACTGATCTATTGGTATAACGATGGATACGAATTACCAGGAACAAATCATGGTGGAGAGGATAGAGAATGGGAGTTATTTGACTGCCAGGAAGATCCATTAGAATTATTTAATGTTTACTCGGATCCAAAATATCGAAATGTCGTTCAACAAATGACATTAGCACTCACAACGAAAATGAGTGAAATTGGAGATGAGCCAGAACATGAAATTTAATTCAAATTTATGTCAAAAAACTTTTTTCCTAATAAAGTGTTTCGAGTAGGTCAAATTTTGGAAAAAAGAATAGGTTACTTATAAATCGCGGATATAAGTGGATTTACTCAAGTAATTAAAATCCATGATGTAAAAAGAAACCTTTAGTTGGTTCAATATTATTTTATCTAAGCTTTGGTTTGCTTTGTATCTATATTTATATTACGCTCTCGTAGGGCAATCATCACTCCAGCGCTGATAATCATGGTCACGCCTATGATACCTTGCGTATTTGGAATATATTGCCAAACTATGAAATCAATCAAAATAGCGAAGATTAAATAAGTGTATTCAAAGAGAGAAACAAAACTACTCTCAGCTAATTGGTAGGCTTTTATTGAGGAAGTCATAGCCAAAATATGAGTAAACGATGTAATACCGATCATTAGTACTATACTAAACGTTAGCTGTATCCAGCCGGAAAAAACAAATGAATTAGCAACTTTCGTTTCAACTGGAATAGGTATAATTGGAATAAATATTACCATTAATGCCCCAACCAATGCGTAAAATGCGTTATGAATAATTGTCAGCGATAATGCTGGCTGATCTTTACAAAAACCTCTAGTTATTACAACGCCAAGTGCATAAGATGCACCTGCAAGGACTGGAAGAAACAATATCGCCTGCATATCGGATGTACCAGGCTGGATAATATAGAGCACGCCCAAAAATCCTACAAATATTGAGGATATTCTCCATATTCCGACTTTTTCTTTAAGTATGACAGCAGCAAAAAAACAGGTAAATATTGGAGCAGTAAAGAAGCATGCGGCGGCTTGAGCAAGAGCAGTAAATGGTAGTGACGCATAAAAAAAAGAATATGCGCAACTCATTAAAAATGCTCTAACTAGCGGCCATTTCCAACCTGCTGGCTTAATAATATCTTGACGACTTCTAAGAATTACCCAAGTGGTCAGGATTAAGACAACCAATACTGCTCGCAAAAGCATCAATTGCCACAACGAGCCACTTTCAGTTAAAAGTTTTACAACCATATCTTGAATTGCGAAACCAAACGTCGATAGCGTGACCAAAATTATCGCTAAAGTTCTTTCGTTCATCAAAATGCCAAAATCCTTATAACCCTCATCAAATGCAGAATATCAAACTCAGAAGTAGGAAACTCTGCCAAATACGACATTGGTTAAATGCGCAACTCCAAGTCATATTTTACATTTAGCGCAAATTGTGAATTTTAAGTTGTTTCTCTCTATTTCAGTTTTTGAGAAATAATGGGTGGATGTTATAAGAGTGGCAAGCTTCGTAATTGGATATATTCATATTATTCTCTTGATGTAATCAAGTGTTCTGAAGCTAATTTGCATGAAATTTTAGTGAATTTTCGTAAATAAAACCTTGCAATAAATGTTGATATTTGGTTCCGAGTCAACCCCTAGCGTTGAACTGCCACAATAAATATTCATTTAGTAAAATTAAGTTTACTATAAAAGTTTTATCTATTTAAAAAGAATGGTTCGTATCGAAATTGCCAAGCCTGTGACAGCAACGTATATTTTTGTCATTATAACATCTTTGCAATATCATTGAATGTATTCTCCCAGGACTCCCAGGTATCTCTGTAGAATACTTCGATTTTTGGCCCTCTAGAATTGAATAATATGT
>Ga0160422_10002770_pt1 | contig 10932 bp, 12 predicted proteins | sample Fk160mmetaG_FD_108192 | JGI IMG/M metagenome (GOLD analysis project Ga0160422, IMG submission 108192) | Marine microbial communities from the Central Pacific Ocean - Fk160115 60m metaG | ecosystem: Environmental > Aquatic > Marine > Oceanic > Photic zone | place: The Central Pacific Ocean... | reverse complement strand
TAAATTAAGGGACATATTCTAGTAGGTACAGATAGATGTCGAGCATTGATTAATAACGCTTGATAGTAAAATTTTACTTTTTTATCTTAAAACTAATTCTAATAAACAGTTTTCCAGCGCATTACACAATAAGAAAAAGGGTTATATCCGTTGCAATTCAAGAACTTAAATATCTTTACGACAAAGTAATGAAAACTAGCATCATTGTAATAAGCCCAAGTTGTATAAATAGCAAATGCAGTAAACGCAAGCGCAACATATTGAAGCCAATGAGTACCTGTCTGGTCTACACCGTTCTTATCAAAGTCTGACTTGCTCATTTAAGTTATGTGTTAAATCCATGCTAAAACAGTTTTTTTTAATCTGTTGATACTGTTGTACACAATTTAATGGATCTGAAGCTAGATAATTTTTAGCCTTCAGCTTTGTATTTTTACTAAAAAGATAGTTTTAGTATTAATTAATAAATTCTTGAGTTTATTAATTACGCGATTTTCAAATTAATTAATTAAATAAAAATTACATACAACTGATTATTTAAATTTAACCATCAGTTTGTTTTAATTTAAACCCTGAACCACAGGTACTCTTTTCTGAACCTATGGGTGTGCTAATCAAAAATCCTCCTCCAGTCAAATCTTGATAATGGTCAATAGTTAGTCCATCCAATAAACCTTTTTGTGACTCCGGTGCGTATACGGTTAAACCATTAGTTCTTGCAATTGGAATTCCAGATTTGTCCCAAGCACTAACTCTTAAAAACATCCAACCCTCTTCAAATTTATCAGGTTGTAGTTGTACGTAAACTTGTCCAGGGGAACCTCGAGATATAGATTGCCTTAGTAATTCACTGGAAGCAGAGTTCGTAATTATTAACATACATAAAATTAAGCTTGGATATACTTAAAAAATATAACATTTCAATTATAAGTCGAGGCTATGTAATGTATCAAAAAACAATTAGAAGTAAGTCAGTATTGGAATAAAGAGAAAAACACAAGATTTTATTTCTAAGAAGTCGCTATAACCTAGATTAGCCTTATCAGTAATAAGGGGGTGATATGGTCAATTTGGATGATTACATGTAAAAATTTAATGAAATATTGAGGTAAAAACTACATTTTATTAGATCAATCTTTCTTGATTTGTTTTTTGATTTACTCTACCGTAAGAAAAATCATTTTTATTAATGGAGAAAACCAAAAATATTAAGTTTAATTTTTTTAAATTTATTAATACAGGTATTATTGGTCCTTTAATTAGTTTTGGCTTTATTACCTCTATTATTCTTTTTCTCATAGTATTTTTCGGACTTGGATATTGATGTAAAAAATGTACTATCAACTAGACAAGCAGTATAAATACCTATATAGTGTGAAAAATTAAATTTTGCTTTGAACAAGTTTCCTTATCTACCATTCATTATTTTTGCAGGTGCTTTAATAACAACTGCCAAATTTGGATTACCTGTTTTTTACTCTTAAATTAAACTAGTTGTTTTTTTACATTCTTTTATACAATTTAATATTTGTTATGTAAAAATTTTATTTGACTTTAAAAAAAAAAGAGTAAACATATTATTGTACTCAATAAAAATTTTTAATAACACTATTTTTAATTGATCAATTTAACAATAAAAATATGAATAAAACTCAGGAACAGTTAGAAAAACTCAGAAAAGTTGCTGAATCATCCTTAAATAAGACTGATGAACTACAAAAGGTCTTAGCTCAAATAGAGGCTCTTATGTCAAATACTGAGCTTCAAAAAGTTTCAGAGAAGAAAAAAGATTAGTACAAAAAACTCATTTTATTTATAAAAAAAAAATTATAAAATTTAAAGAATTGTGGAAAAACCTGTGGAAAAAACAATTAAATATAACTTTCATTTTTATGGACTCACTAACAAAAGTTAATTATTATTAAAAATTTTTAAAAAATATTTTTTCATAAAAAAATATACTTTCTAATTTATTAAATGCTGTTTTATATTAAATTTTATAGTTTTATAAAAATATAATTCTTAATTAAAATTAAATTTTTAATAAAGAAATAAATCTGCATAAACTTAAAATCAAAAAGAATTAAACTAAATATTACAACTTTTTTGTAAAGTTATTATCAAAAATTTATAGGTTAAATTACTTAATTAAAATCAAACTTAATAATTTATTTGCTAATAATGTAACAAATCTGTCAATTATTTAGGTTCCTGTTAATTTCTTTTTTGCATATATTTACACTAAAAGACTGCATGGTTTTAATTTGCAGCCCATTCTTCTCTGTCACTTCAACCATTGCATTACATTCATCCTGTTTGTAAGCCATGTAACTTGGACTGATCAATTTTGTCTCATTTATTTCTAAATTATTATGTTTAAATTCTTTCATTATCAAAGTTAATGCTTCAATTTCTACAAAAAACGATTCATTTGCATAGGCATAGAATGGCAGTATAAATAATGTGGAAAAAATTGGGTAAATTAGCAATTTCATATCAATATTTATAGTTTATTTTTTTATAACGCAATTTCTGGCCCTAGAAAATAGGTATGTTTGTATTAATTATTTCTATTTAATTAATAGATACTCAATGATTTGTATTATGAATATTTTAGTTCTAAAAGAATCTTATTATAGGTGTTAATTATTTGTTGAATTTTATTTAAAAATAAACTAATTTATTTCAATAATATTATTTTCAGAAATTATTGCCCATTTCTTAAAATGATCTTTACATAAAAATCCACCAGTAAGATCACCAAATGATGGTAAATAAAGATTATTGTTAAATGAATCAAAAGCGAAGCACTTAAAAGAAAGTTTATCTTGGTTGTTTTTTAAAGTTAATTTTGGGTGATAATGTCCACAAATATTTAATGTATTATTGTCCTTTTTTGCAATTGGTTCATGCGTAAATAAAAGGTTCAATGATTTTTTTTCTTTTAGATAAGGAATATTATTTATTTGGCAACCTTTATCATGATTTCCTTCTATTAACTCAATCTTTTCATTAAAGGTGTTGAAAAGTCTTTCAACTTTATAAATTAAATTTTTATTTAAAGAGTACCTACTATGAAATAAATCGCCTAAGATTATTAACTTTTTTGGTTTGAATTTATAAATTAGTTTATATATTCGATTTATATTATTTTCATCCTCATCATTAGTTAATGGAATTCCATTTAATTGAAAATATGCTGCCTTCCCAATATGTATATCGCTTATTAGCAATTCCCTCGTAGCGGGAATAAATAGAACTTGACTAGAATAAAGTTCTAATTTAGTATCATTCCAATAAAAATCAATAGAAGAATATTTATTATTATTTTTCATAAGATTTTATTAATTTATTTACTCTTTCTTCTATAGTTTCATTACTTAATGTATTCCTTAACCTTTCTACAAGTAATGGAAAGGCAAATGGGCTCGGGTAATCTATATTATTAAGAATAAGATCTAATTTGCTCATTCTCTTAAGACAAGAATTAATTCGGTCAAATTCTAATTGATGTTTTTTAACTTCTTCACTCGACTGTTTTAGTAATAAATGATTTTTTTCGTATTTATTAAAAACTTCAAATAATAAATTTGAGCTAATTCTTAATTGATTAGAAGTTTTTAATCTCGATGGATTATTATTATTAATTAATCCGCTTATTTGAGCAATATTTTTAAATTTACTTTTGGTTAATTCTGAAAAATTTATTGCACTTTCCAAATCTCTCGCAAGGTTATTAGGGCTCAAAAAATAAGATAAATAGCTTTTTAACGAAGAAAAATTATAGTTTTCTGTAGTAGTTATACTAAATCCGAAATCATTAGCAGTAATACTGAAGGTCGCTTTATTAAGATTTGCGAATCTTAATGCCCATAAAAATGCAATACCCTCATTCACAAATTTACCTTCTAAGGGAAAAACAAATAATGTTTTAAAACCTTTAAAAGAGTAAATTTCAGCAAGTAATTGGTTCTCCTTAGGTATATTGGAAATTTCCCTCTGCTTTTTCAATATTGGTAATAGAGATTTTAATTCTTCGTTTATAAACCCTTTAAATTCGATTAATTCATTTGAGAGACTTATTTCTTTTCTTAAATTTTTGCTTAAAAGATCAGAAATAACCATTTGACCTCCAATCCAAGCAGGGATCATTGAATTTTTTTTGGAAGATCTTTTTACATATAAAGTCATATCTCTAATTTTTATGAACTCAAGCATTTTACCTGCAAAGAAAAAAGTATCACCAATCTTTAATTTTGAAGCAAAATTTTCTTCCAAACTTCCCAGGGTTTTACCTTTCATATATTTAACTATTAGAGATTTATCACTAGCAATTGTTCCAATATTAAATTTATGGATCCTTATTAATGTTTTATCTTTAACTATATATTTATAGTTTGTTTTATTATTAAACTCATATTCTTTTTCAATCTTTTTATATTTTGGATAAGCTTTAAGACATCTTCCTCCATATTCTAAAAAATCAAGACACCATTTCCAATCTTCATCTTTTAAGTTTCTATAACTCAGACAATTTTTTATTCTTTCTTTTTCTATATCTGGATTAAAACCAGGTCCACATGCAAGCGTTACTAAATGCTGAAGGAGAACATCATATGATAATTCTGGAATATTTATTTTTTCTGTTATGCCTAAATTTATCACCCTTCGCATTGCACTAATTTCTAAAAGTTCAAGTGCATTTGTGGGCATAAATAATATTTCTGATATACCTCCTGGTTTATGAGCACTTCTACCCGCTCTTTGAATAAGACGACCTATATTTTTAGCACTTCCTATTTGTACGATTTGATCAACTGGTTGAAAATCAACTCCTAAGTCGAGAGAACTCGTACAGACTACCCATTTTATAATGCCAGTCTTAACTCCTTCTTCAACTAATTTCCTATCTTCTTTATCTAATGAGCCATGATGTAGTGCAATACTATCTTCCATTTCTGGATTGAAATATCTAAGACATTGAAACCACCTTTCAGATTGATTCCTTGTATTAGTAAAAAATAATGTACTTTTATTTTTATTAATTTCTTTTAAAAGTGATTTGTGATTTTTAATGCCTAAATGTCCGCTCCACGGAAATGTCCCCATATCTTTTGGAATAATACTCTTAATTTCTATTTTTTTTTCTAAATTACTCTTAATAATTTTTGGATTTTTAAAGTCTAATCCTAATATTGAACTAGCTGCATCTTTTATATTTCCAATTGTTGCACTCATTGCCCATATTTGAATATTTTGATTATTGCCTCTTAGCCAACTTAAAGCTAATTCACATTGATTTCCTCTCTTACAACCCATTAATTCATGCCACTCATCAATAATAATTGAAAATAAATTAGTAAATAATTTATTAGATTGTTTATTCGCTATTAGTAAAGTTAGAGATTCTGGAGTCGTTATCAAGATATTAGGAGGTCTAATTATTTGCCTTCTTTTTTCATAATTAGATGTATCACCATTTCTAATCCCTACTGTAATATTTTTATCGAAAAATTGAATAGCGTTAATTATAGATTTTTCTAAATCTCTACTTAGAGCCTTTAATGGAGTTACTATTAAGATATTTATGCCATTTGTAGATTTAAGCTCTTTAAGCTTCGAAAGTGGCCCCATTAATGCAGCATAAGTTTTACCACATCCAGTAGGTACTTGAATAATGCCACTTTCACCTCTTGCAAATGACTCCCATGCATCAATTTGAAATTGTAATGGCTCCATATTTTTTTTCTTGAAAAATTCTTGAATATTATTCTCTGAATCTTTTTCAACAATATTATTCATAATTAATTACTTATCATTTTTAGTGCATTTTCTAAATTATCTGCTTCCATTATATTTTTATCTCTTCTCCATTTTGTTATTCTTGGAAATCTTAATGCGATGCCCGACTTATGACGTTTAGAAATTTGAATATTATCAAAGGATATTTCAAAAACCAATTCTGGTTTAACAGATCTTACTGGCCCAAATTTTTCTAATGTATTTCTCCTAATCCATTTATCTAATTCTCTAATTTCTTCATTATTAAGGCCTGAATATGCATTCGCAAATTTTACAAGTTTATTATCTTCCCAAATGCCAAAACTATAATCTGTATATAAATCTGCTCTCTTCCCACTACCTGGTCTTGCATAAATTAAAATCCCATCAAGTTGCATTGGATCAATTTTATATTTCCACCAATTTCCTTTCTTTCTTCCTGGTACATATTTAGACTGTTTATCTTTAATAACTAATCCTTCAGTATTTGACTTTCTAGCAGAATTTTTGACTTCCTCTAGATCTATCCAGTTACTTATTTGATGCAATTTAGTGATTTTTATCTTTCCGATTATAGATTTATCTTCTGATATTAAATTGGAAAAACTTTTTTCAAGAATATTTCTTCTCTCACTAAGAATTTTACTTCTTATATCTTTTCCATTAATTTCCAAAATATCGTAAGCCATAAAAACAACAGGTAAATCTTTTTGAATCTTTAAAGAGGGGGATTTTCTTCCGAGCCTTTTTTGTAAGAAAGAAAAATTTTTCGGGCGATTTTTATTTTCATCCCAAATTAAGATCTCTCCATCTAAAACAAAATCATTTTTAAAATGTGAAATAATTTTAATTAATTCAGGAAAAGTTTTGTTAACTAATTCTTCTCCTCTTGTCCAAATTGAAATGTTATTAGATCTTTTAATGATTTGACTTCTAATTCCATCCCATTTTGATTCAAATTGATATTTATCTACTGATATTGTTTCTTTGATTCTTTCATCAAATGTGTTGGCTAATTGAAAAGGGTATGGTTTATAGTCAAGTTCTTTTTGTTCTAATTTCTGATTAATTAAAAACATATATGTTTCTTCAATTGGTTCTAACTCACCCATAAGCCTATGAAGAATTATTGATTCATCGACTCCAGTCATATTTGATATTGCTTTTACCACTAGACCTTTAGAAACTCCTATTCTGAATGTTCCTGAAAGAATTTTATTGAAAATTAATTGATTATCTTTTGAGATCTTTTCCCATAAAGATTTAATATATAATTTTTTTTTGTTTTCATCTAATTTCTTTAACTTTGGTAAGATTTCATTAATTAATTCATTTAAAGATATATCATCTTTAATATTTTTTTCTAATATTTTATCTTGCAAAAGTAAAGCAATAACTTCTGCTGAATCGCCTACTTTTGAATAACATTCATCTATCAGCCATTTAGGTATTTTATAAATATTTGCATAATATTCTCTAAGTGATTTACCACTTATAAATCTTTTATTTTTTTTTCCAATTAATAGGTATATTGTCAAAATATTATTTAAGTTGTTATTGAGCTTGAAATATTTGGTTAAAAAATTTACTTTTTTATTACTACTATTATTTGAATCTAAATCTTCAAATAATTTAGAAAATTTATTAAGGCTCATTTTACCCGATTTAAATGTTTAATATTAAGATCATCTTTCTCTCTAAGAAAATTAGATAAAGATTCTCCATCTCCATGATTAAGAAAAATTGTTTTTGCCTCTGACTCTTTTATTGTTTTAATTAATCCATTCCAATCCGCATGATCAGAAATAGGAAAACCCTTGTCAAAGCCTGATCTTTTTTTAAAAGCTCTTATAGACATCCAACCACTTGCAAAACTAGTTTTGACGTTTTTAAATTGTTTTAGAAAATTTTTATTATTTAATGATGGGGGAAGTAATAATAAGCTATTTTTAAAATTATTTATTTGCAATTCATTGTCAAAAATTTTTGCCTCTGTAAGTTCTATTCCTAGTTTTTGGTAGATCATATTCATTTTATTAATACTTTTATGTATATAAATGTTTTTAAAATTTTTACTATTTAGCTCACTTAATAATCTTTGAGCTTTTCCTAAGGAATAACAAAATAGCACTGATGTTGAATCTTCAGATTTATTAACCCAATTTGTGACATCATTTATAATTTTCTCTGTTGAATCCCAATGGAATATAGGAAGTCCAAATGTTGATTCACATATCAAGAAATCTGTTTTTAATTTTTCATAACTTTGACATGTTTTATCTTTTTGTCTCTTAAGGTCTCCTGTTATTAGCCATATTTCAGAACCTGCCATTATTTTTATTTGAGAAGAACCTAAAATATGCCCAGAGGGATGTAGTGAAAAATTTATACCATTAATTAAAAATTTTTTGTCATAATCAATAACTTTTAGATTTAAATTATTTCCAAATCTTTTTCTTAACAATAAAGCTGTTTCTATTGAACAAGTATACTCTCTACATCCATGCGTGAAGTGATCAGAATGAGCATGAGTGATTATAGCTTTTTCAACTGGTTTGAAAGGATCTATCCATACATTAGCAGGTACGCAATATAAGCCTTCATTTTTTTGTACTACTAAATTTTGTTTAGAATTTATCAATCAATTTAATCTAAATTAATAATTTATAATTTAACGCGTTATGCCCACGCTTGTTTGGTCAAAGATATTATCGATATCATAATTAAAATTCCAATCACAAATTGATTACTCCACTTTCTCATAAATAAAGTTAATTGAAATTCCTCATAAATCCTAACAATTGGATTGATATTTTTAATCTTTTCTGGAGTATCAATATTAGATTCAATTTTCTTCTTTCTTAGCTCATTTATTAAATTTATTTCGCAATTAGCTATGGCTTCCATATAACTTAAGATTTTAATATCTTTTTGCTTTAAAAGATTAACTACTATCTCTAAATTATTTTTATTTTGGTTTATAAAGTTTTGAACAATTTGTTCAGAACTTTCACCCCTCTTAATCTTTTCTATCAATTTTTCTTTGGACCAAGAAGCATCTAGAATTTTTAAGGCCTCGTTATTATCCATGGTTAAGTAATTTTACTTATCATATCTCATAATATGTTTTAAACGTGATTATTATTGAATTGTTTTTAGTATAAAATGCTAAAATTTTATATTTCTTTTATTAATCTGTTAGGAAAATATTCATTTTCAGAGGATTTTACAGGGACCTTCTTTTCAATTTCTTTCACATTTAATGAACTGTTATTAATATCTATAACCTCATTTGCTGCATTTTTACCATCATTAAAGTAAGTAATAATTCTTTCTTCTTCTTTGAGATCTAATCTTTTGGAAGCCCCTTTTGCATAAATTCCAATTTGGTTGCATGCTTTAATAATTTTCTTGGAATCGATACTTAGATCTTTAGCAATGACATGAATAGGTTTTTTATCAGACATTAAATTATAAATATTAATTGAATTATATCCCTTATCTCTACAATTTCTACTTTATTTCTCAATAATGCTTACTAATTTATTAAGAGTCATTATTATTTTTAAGATCAAATTCTCTTTTCATAGTTGGATTGTTATACGTTAACTTTTTAACTGTAAGATCTTGTGATTTTATATTAGCTCTCTGTAAATGTTGCTCTGATAAAAGCAGCGCCTCTTTTGTTTTCTCAAGGGTTCTAATAGTTTTATCTATACCTAAAATTGCATCTTTAAATCTATCAGAAGCAAGCCTAACATTATTTCCAACAGCATTCTTAAATTGATTAAGTGTGCTTTCGAAATTTGTAATATCTAATTTTTTTGCCTTTTCAATCTCTAACTCTCGTCTATATCTTAAGGATTTTATTGCAGCATTTCTTAGCAGTGAAATAATTGGAATGAAAAACTGAGGCCTTATTACATACATTTTTGGATACCGATGTGAAACATCTACTATCCCAGAGTTGTATAGTTCACTATCTTGCTCAAGTAAAGATACGAGTACTGCATATTCACAAGATTTTTCATTCCTATCTTTATTTAATTCTTTAAAGTAATCTTCATTTTTTTTCTTATTGGTTGAGTTTTGGCTTTCATTTTTCATCTCAAACATGATGGATATTATTTCTAAATTTTCATTATCAAACTCTCTGAAAATATAATCTCCCTTGCTGCCTGTAGATGAATCATTATCTTTTTCGAAAATTGAAGTTTGAAATCCTGTAGAACGTATTTTGTTAAATTCATTCTCACAGTGCTTTTCAAGAGTTTCCCCCTGCATTTTTGTACTTAATTTAAGTTGCATATCTCTTAAATCAGTAATTTTTAGGTCTCTTTCTTTTATTATTTCTTGATATCTTTTTTCCAATGCCTTCTCTGAATCATTTTTTTCTTGCTTGATTTTCTCTAATGAAATTCTTAATTCGATTTTCTCTTCCTCAACTTTAGAGAGAGCATTTATAATTTCTTTCTCTTTAGAAAGTTCAAGAGTTTCTGCTTGATTTTTTATTTCATTATTTAATTTTTCGATTTTAGTATTTAAGTTATTTATTTTTTTTTCTGACTCATTTCTTAAAGAATTTAATTCATTCAGCTTATCTTTATCTATTAAATTCAATTTTGATTGTAAGGAAATTATTATCTTTTCCATCTCTTTCTTTTCTTTTATCATTTCAAGTTTTAATTCGGTCTTTATTAGCTCGATTTCTTTATTTTTTTCTTTTTTAGCAAGATGTAATCTTTCTTCAATTTGTTTATTAAATTCTTCATTCTTAATCTGAGTAAGTAATTGATCAAAATTAGATGGATCTATTTTAAAATTTTTTCCGCATGATGGACATTTTATTTCTCTCATAACTTATTAAAAGAATTAAAGAATATTTTTATATTAATCAATTTTAAATATTTATATTCTTCTATTAAGATTAAACTCTTTTTTAATTTATTATGAATACTAAATTTTGTAAGACTAATATTTTGCGATGATTTATATTTAAATTAAGCCTGATTTTTTTAAAAGATTTATTTTATTTGCTAATTCTATATCTGATGAAGAAATATCTCTCTCTAAATTTTTATTTGATGAAAATGTATAACCACTATCATCAACAAACTCATCTTCACCAATATCAATCTTTTGGTTGTTATT
>Ga0160422_10002769_pt1 | contig 10935 bp, 9 predicted proteins | sample Fk160mmetaG_FD_108192 | JGI IMG/M metagenome (GOLD analysis project Ga0160422, IMG submission 108192) | Marine microbial communities from the Central Pacific Ocean - Fk160115 60m metaG | ecosystem: Environmental > Aquatic > Marine > Oceanic > Photic zone | place: The Central Pacific Ocean... | reverse complement strand
CGTTCTATCAACCATTGCCGATGACGAATCCCGTCACGCGGCGATGGGGTGGCAGACCCTACAGTGGATCGTCCGCGAGCATCCCGAATTGAAGGCGAGTGCTCTGAATGTTTTTTCACAGATACGAAATCGCCGAGAAGGTCGAACCTGCGACAAGACCGAGAATGATGAATGGATGATTGGATTGGGTTGCATGTCAAGACACATGCGGCGTGAGGTTGAGATTCGGGTTTGGGCCGAAGTAATTGAGCCGTGTATACGCGTCTTGTAGCGCGCATGAGCGGTTGGGCTGCTCGTTGTCGCATTGTTTGCGACAAATACACCACGTCTTGTCAGAGTGCGTGCCGCTCGGGTACGTTCGCTTCATGACGCTTGTTTCTGCCCTAACCGGAATCATGTGGCTGCTAGCCCCGCTGGCAGGTGCCTCGGAGGTCGTCCCCGCTGCGCAGTCGACGCACCCTGCAGAGCCTTCATCGGTGTCCATTACGGAACCTTTGGACGAGGGCGCTGAACTGGCCAATGTGTCGGCGGTGGTCGAGTCGATGATTCGAACCAAGGCGATTGCCGGTGGGATCGTGTTGGTCAAGCACAAGGGAAAAATCGTTCACTTCACTGCGCACGGACACCGAGACGTGGAAAGCGATTCGCCGATGGAACGCGACACCATCGTTCGGATCTACTCGATGACCAAGCCGGTGACGTCTGTCGCGGTCTTGATGTTGATGGAAGAGGGACTGATCGAGTTGGATGACCCGATTCAGATCCACCTGCCTGAGTTTAAGGATCTACACGTTCGGGGGTTTGCCGGGCGAAAGGTCAAACTCAAAACACCGGTGACCGTGCGGCACTTGCTGATGCATACATCGGGAATGACCTATGGGTTTTTTGGTGTGGGTCCGGTCGACCGAGCCTACATGAAAGACCACCCGATGTTTAAGCCGAACAACTCCGAGATGGTCAAGAAGATGAGTGAGTTCCCGCTTGTTCATCAACCCGGCTCGCAATGGCGGTACAGCATGTCTACTGATGTGCTCGGAGCGCTTGTGGAGCGCATCTCTGGGCAAAGCCTTGGGGACTTTTTTGAAGCCCGAATTCTTGGCCCGCTGGGCATGGACGATACTTCGTTTTTCGTTCCGCCCGAGAAGGTGAGCCGGTTTGCGAGCACCTATGCCCTTGGGCTGAAGTTGAAAGATGGGTTTTCGGACAGTGATTTTCAAAACCCGAATCGGCTCCAGTCGGGCGGTGGAGGGCTGGTCTCTACAGCCGCCGATTACCTGCGCTTTGCCGAGATGCTGCACCGCGGTGGCGAATATGCGGGCCATCGATTCTTGAAAGCCGACACCGTACGACAAATGGTCACAAACCAGCTCCCCGAAGGCGTGAAGGCCCAAGGACTGTTCGGATTCGGCCTCGGGGTCCGCGTGCAGCCTGCCGATTGGGGACACACCGGGCACAAAGGCCAGTACGGATGGGACGGAGTCGCATCCACACACTTTTGGAACTCACCTAAGGACGACCTCATTGTGATCGCCCTATCGCAGCGCGAACCGTTCTCGATGGCGCTGCGCCACCGGCTGACCCCCGTGATTTATGAGGCCATTGGCGCGCCGATCAACGTAACGCTTGATGGGATATAAATGTAAGTCGAGTCGATCGCAACGATCGCCTTCAAAGCTACACATCGGTCAGAACCTTGAATTTAATCTGGCCGGTGGCCCGCCGGTTGTATTGGGTGCGGAGAAAGGCGGAACAGTCGTTGGGGCTGGTCGACTCCCTTGAGGGAATGAACGCCAGCGTCGGTACTTGCATCGGCGTTGAGATGTTCACGGACCGCTTCGGATACAAACACAGCGCCGGGATCGCATGCGCTTTCGATGCGACTTGCGAGGTTCACGGTGGGACCAATGGCCGTGTAATCCGAACGCTGCTGAGAACCGAAGTTTCCGACGACCGCGTCGCCTTGATGGATCCCAATTCGCATGGTCAGGCCTGGAATGCCCGCCTGTGCGAAGACCTCCTGCAGGTTGATCATGGTGCGCTGCATATCGAGTGCACAGGCGCAAGCACGTCGCGCCTGATCCTCGGCACTGAGTTCCACTGGCGCACCGAACAGCACCATCACGGCGTCCCCGATGAATTTGTCGATGGTCCCCTCGTGGCGAAAAATTACGTCGTTCATGGCGGAAAGGTACTGATTCAACAAGTGCGACATGCGTGCCGGTCCAAGTTGTTCTGATGCCGAGGTGAACCCGCAGAGGTCGCTGAACAATACCGTCACCCCCCGCATCTCTGCGGGCTTGTCCATGGAGATTTCACCGGAAACAATGCGATCGACGAGGTCTGGTGGAAGGTACCGCTTGAGCACGGTTTCGGTCAGCATTCGATTCAAAGTTTCGACCTCGCGCTCGCGTGCTTTCAGCGAGAGCAGGTTCTTGACAATGCTCGTGAGCTCCTGGGCGTTGAACGGTTTGCCCAGAAACGAGTCGGCGCCGATCTCGGTACCAATGAGTTTGCTTTCTTCATCGCTTTTCGCGGTGAGCAAGACCACCGGAACCGAATTGAGTTCCGCGTCGGTTTTGGTGGTGTCGATGAGCTCGGGACCGCTCATCTCGGGCATCATCCAGTCTGTAATGATCAAGTCGGGGCGGACTCGTCGAGCGGTCTCGACACCGGCCCTCCCGTTGGCCGCTGTGACCACCCGATACCCCTTCTGTTCCAGCGATTTTCGGATCAGACTGCGCATGTCACTCAGGTCATCCACAACCAAGATCAATTCCCCGGTGCCCGATTCCGGGGTGGAGAATTCACCATCGTCGGCATCGCCGACTCCCGTGGCTCCTTGGTCGGAGGAGAGAAGCCAATCTTTTACGGCGAAGGGCTCATCGATGTGCTCCGACCGCTCATCCGTTAATGGGAATTCAGCCCAGAATGTACTTCCGACGCCAACCTTACTCTGAACTCCGACTTCGCCGCCCATTTCCTCGGTGAGCGACTTGACCAACGCGAGGCCGAGTCCGGTTCCCTCGTAGGCGCGGGTGGTGGTTTCGTCGACCTGACTGAAGACCTGAAACAGTTTGGTCTGGCCCTCCTCAGAGATGCCGGCCCCGGAGTCCTCCACGTACAGCCGAACGCGGGGCCCGGTGGAGTTCATGCCCAGAACAATGGTGCCCCCGGGGGGCGTATACTTGAGCGCATTGGACAGGTAGTTGAAGACCACCTTTTCAAGCGCGTCGACTTCGGCCATCACCCATGCCTCTGCGCTGTTCCCGTCGAAGGACTTCCCGTTGGCAACAACGTGGAACGCGACGCCTTTTGTCGAGCATGTGGACCGGAAGTAGTCAGCACAGATGCGCATAAACCGATTCAACTCCAAGGGGGCCAGCTGCAGCCTTTTCTTGCCGGCTTCGAGCTTCTGAAAGTCAAGGAGTTGATTGACCAACCGAAGCAGTCGGCGCGAGTTTTTCGTGGCGACGGCGAGGTTGTCATTGGTCGGTTGGTGCTGCAGTTCGTCTTCGAGGGGATTCAAGATCAGGGTCAATGGTGTTCGCAACTCATGCGACATGTTCTGGAAGAACATCGTTTTTTGCCGGTCCAGCTCTTTGAGTTGATCGGCTTGTTCCTTCAGTTCGGAGGTCGCAGCGTCGATGCTTTTTTTCAGATGGTAGGCAGCGACCTCATGCCGGGCTGTTGCGTCGGCGTGAATGTCCGCGTACGCCCGATCCATATCGGCTTGCAGCGTCATGCTCTGCTTGGAGGGTGGCCAAGAGCGGGCGATGCGGAAGCCTCGACCGACGTAGCTGAGCTTGGGAAACCACCAATCTCGGTCACCCGATCGGGTTCGCTGTGCGGCGTTGCCGTAGCTTCCGCCGCGGCAACTCCGAAACGCTTCGGAGACCAGGTCTTCGTGATCGGGAAACACCAAGCGGTCTTTGTGTACAGGGTAGGCTTCGGCTTGAAAGCGATCGATGCACCACTCGCGGGTGTTGCCGGCGAGGCTGCGCACACCGTAGAGGCTGCAGTCCAACAGGTTGTGGTTCACCGAACGAATCTCTGGCTTGCCGACATGGCTGTCCATCATGATGCAGAACATGGGGTCAAACTGGTCTCCCCATGGAAAACATCGTCGATCCACCCCGCGTGCGGCTTTTTCCCACTCCAGTTCTGAAGGCAAACGCCAAGGTAAACCTGTGGTGCGGGCCAGCCAGTGGGTGAATGCCAGCGCTTCGAACCAAGTGATGTGCACCACGGGGTGGTCGTCCATCGAAGGGCCCAGCATGTGCACAAAACGGTCGTCTTCTTGCAGGTATATCGACTTCCCAAGCTCGGCCTCTGAAGTCGATTGTTCTCGAGGCAACCATAGACTGGCTTCCTCGTATCCGTCGGTTTGGAGCACGTCATTTACAAACTCGAGGTACTGCCGGTGGGTCACAGGGGTCTCGCGGATAATGAATCCGTCAAGCCACACGCGGACTTCCTCAAGCCCGTTTGGTGCGTCCGGATCGCCCCCCGCATAAAACCAGCCCTCCGGCACATAGTGGTCTTGCCGTCCAAGGTCCCCCGGTTTGGGAAGCGGAAGCGACCGAATGGAGTCACCCGGTGGGGTGGTGTCCCAGTCTTGTCCGTTCATAAGCTGAACAGGGTAGGTCACCGCCGCGTGCTCTTCGGCATCGATGGTCAAGCAATACGAACCAACCGGTAGGCGAATGTCGAGGTGTTGGGTCTGCAGTCGATTGATGGGCTCGAGAATCAAGCGCTTGTGTTCCAGAGTGAACCGCGACACCGTCACGGCAGCCTCGGTTGGAAGCGCGAGCTCGAGTTTGCGTTCGCCCTTAAAGTAGTCAAGCCCCAGTCGGCGCGCATCAGCATCCTCTGGAAGTTTGTCCAAGTAGCCGATCGCTTCGGCCACGATGGCCCTGCCCAGTCCGGTCTGCCGGGCCGCGATCGCTTCGGTGTGACGGTGCATGCAGTCACGGGTCAGTGCCGTGAGTGCTTCGATTGAATCGGGGCATACAACAAGGGCTTGTTGCAACTGCCGTCGGCGTTCCGCGTCAAGCTCGATGATGTCTTGCTGGCGGTCGAGAAGAGCTTGTTCGTCGGCCCACAAGGCCATGCGATTGAGTGCTGGAGCATCTTTTGAAAGCGCTTCTTTGGCGGCGTCTACGCGAGTCTGGAGTTCGACCATCGTCCCGCGGAGGTTCTCCAGTCGGTCCAAGGCATCGTTCGCTTGGCGCACCCATGCCCGCGCTTCTTCACGTGCGGCTTCATCCGATGAGGGGGCTGGTGGATCCGGTGGCGGCTCAAGCATGCGGCATTGTAGCGCAGGACAGCATTTCACACCCCAAGCATCGGCCGCCCATCGAATGCAAGCCGTGGACGCGCCGTCTGGGTTGTGTCACGATCGGAATGCCAACTCAGGAGTAAAAATGCAGGAATCGGGTTCGACCGCAATGGTTCGCGTGGCCACCTTGGCCGTTGCCGTTTTGGGTCTGGGGTGTTCGGCCAGTTTCGGTGTGGGGTGTTCATCGAGTCCCAACGGTGAAGTCGGCGAATTGCCCGCCGACCGAAGCCCTGGAACGTTTTTGGTGGGACTGGAACACGACGGCCTGCAGCGCGAGTTCATTGCCTACGTTCCCGAGACCTATGATGCGACTGCCGACACGCCCTTGGTGCTTAATTTTCACGGTTTCGAGGGGGGTGCGCGGTACCACCTTGAAGACAGCGATCTGCGCCCTCAGGCGGACCGGGCTGGCGCCATTTTACTTGTACCCCAAGGGGCGGAACTCGACGGGTCACCCCACTGGAACCCGTCGCGCCTCGGGGGTGACAACAAGAGTTCCGTCGACGATTTTGGCTTTGTCGAGGCCATGCTCAATGAGGTTCAAGCGGCTTACCCATACAACGCCGATCGGGTGTCTGCGGTCGGGTACTCCAACGGGGGCATGATGGCCATGGGGCTCGCCTGCGAGCGCAGTCACCTGATTGCCAGTGCGGGCGTCATGTCCGGGACAATGCTTGATGTTGGCTGCGAGTTGTCGCACCCCATCTCTGTCATCAGCATTCACGGAACCAGAGATGACACGATTCCCTACGATGGGAACGGCGATTACCGTTCAGCGTTGGATGTCGTTGACTACTGGCGCGGTGCAAACGAAACCGAAAATGCCGAGGAAGTCACGTTCAGCGATGGCGGAACATCGATTTCGCACTGGGCCTATGAAGGGGGCACGGCGGGCACGGCCGTGCACCACTACCGTGTCGACCGTGGCTACCACGTTTGGCTGCAGTTTACGGCCGATGGGCAGTCGTCAAACGACCGAATCTGGAACTTCCTGACGGCCTACTCGGTGAACGGCTCGCTGTAACGGGGCGCTACCGCTCCTTGTCGCTGGTCCATTCACCGCCGTCACACCACCAGAACACCCCGTCGCCGTCGACGCAGAGGGTGTCTTCCCAACCGCCCTCGCACGCAGCGCCGGTCGCGACCTCATCACCGCATACCGCGTAGTCGCCGGTGCCGGTGTCCGGCTTGCCGGTATCTTCTTTACCGTCGTCTTCCTTGCCGGTGTCTTCTTTGTCGTCGCCGTCATCGTCGTCATCGCCGTCGTCGCCGTCGTCCTCATCCAAGTCGCTCCACTCGGCGTTGCTCTCGGGCGGGGCCGCCGAGCCGGTGTCGGCCTTGGTGGAGTCAGAATCGGACCTGCATGCCGAAGCGACAAGTCCCAGTAAGGGCAGAACGATGCGGAGCATGTGAACCTCGGGTGCGGCTTCATTGTACATCGCCGGCTGCCGGTTCGTCACGCTGCGCTTAGCGGCGGGCGCTCAGTACAAAGACCGTCGCGCCCACCAGCATTCGTTAGGCGTCTGCGTTTTTTGCCTTTGAAGCCGTCACAAAGGCCACGACTGTCAGGATGGACATCAAGATGAGCAGGGGCAGTGGCGGCTCAACTTCTGTGGTGAGCATGTTGTAGAACCCGTGACCTGTGGTGATCACCAATCCAATGGCCGCGGCGTTTAGAATCTTGGCGCCGTCGATGGGGCTCAGGTTTCGTGCAGCCATCAGGATGACGGCCACCATCAAGCAGAGGGTCGCCATGGCTTGGTGCAGCATGGTGCCGATCTTCACACCGGTGGCGTCGGGCGCCCAGACTGCAAAGGCCTGATTGGTAATGGTTTCAGCGCCGACAAAAATGCCAATGCCTTGCAAGCCAAGCAGCGTCGCGATCACCGTGAGCATGTTCTTCGTTGTCATCTCAACCTCGATTGTGTTTGGGGGTACCGAAGCAGACGGGGCCACTCCGTGTGCGAAGCGTAACAAGCCGTGTGAATCCGGGACGGTTTTGATCGATTAAAGATGAGGTTTAAAGAATGAAAAAAACCCGTGTCGCATCCAATGCGACACGGGGGCTCAAGACGCTCAGTTGGGCGTGGAGTCAGCGTGCTGTTGGCGTGCCGAAAGCGCAGCCTCCGCCGCGCCAACCACGAAGTCTTTGCAGATGGTCCGAACCGTCTGTTCGAGTTGGGTCGAGGCCTCGAGGTCTTTTTGGTAGACACTCCACCCCGCACCGCCCATAAACCCGCCGGTCGACCAGCCGGAGCCTTCGGCGTAGCCAATGTGGCTCAGGAGTTCGAGAAACCCCGCTTCCTGCTGCGCGCATTCAACCACTCGGCGAGTCAGGAGACTTCGGCGTTCGAAGATCTTCTTGAACTGTTCAAATGAGCGTCCGCCGCTGTGGATGTGGATGAAGTTGATCAGGTCGTCGTAGGCATCCCTCAGGGGAATCAGCCACGAGGCCTCTTCGGTGATGCAGATGTCGTGGCCCACCGATGCGATGTGGTGGGAGCACCCCGAACTGAAGGCGGGGCTAAACGCACCGCAGAACGGACAAAAGTCGCCGTCTTCGCCGGGTTCGAACTCGAGATCTTCATCGACGGTGTCGTCGTCGTACAGGTCTTCGTCTTCGTTGGGCGTCGCTTCGGGAAGGGGTTGGTGGGGGACGGTGATCTTGATGGTCATGGTGACTCCTCTTTTGGTGAAGAGGTGCAGTCACGGAGGGGTTCGATCGCTCGAACTGTCCGCTTTAGCACCTTGTTTTTCGTGGCGGCAAGCTGAACGCTCAAATGACCACGTGCACCGATTCTATCACGCGCACGGGTCGGTGTGGCGGAGAACGCGCTTCATTTCATGAAGCGGACAGGCGATGTCCGCAAAGAGGCGTGGTGGTTGGGTTTATCGGCACTACCATTCAACCAAGTCTCAGACTTCATGGAGGGAACAATGCTCGACTGGATCGTCCTCGCAATCAACACGTGGTGGATTGGATTCATTGTGTTCATGGCCGTGCTCACGTGGCTGCTCGACATCAGAGTCTGAGTTGCGGTCGGCTTCACTGAAGCGTTTTATGGGTGCGGTCCGTCCTGCTGTTCAGTCGTTCACGATTCGTGTAGGTTGAGCCAATGGCCACCGGTATGCACCTTCATCAGTCCAACGAAGAAGCCGTCCTCAACCGAAGCCTGATTCGCCCGCGGTTTGAAGACCCGCTGATCGAAGAGGCTTGGATGGTCGAGAGGCTCGAGACCTTCAAGCGGGTCAACCGGCGGTCGCTTGTGTTCCTGGCGTTGATCTCGCTGCTCTTCGCGATCTTGGACTTTGCGTTTTTGCACTCGGACCTGTCGGTCAACCTGGCCCGCATTGGATTGTTTGCCTTTCTTTCGGTGCTGCTGGTTGGAGTGAACCGGGTGACCAACGTCAGGACCGCAGACCGGTATTTTGCGGCGGTGTGCGTGCTCGGCTTGGGGGTCGTGTGGTTTCAGGTATTTCTCACGCTGCCGGCGGACCAGCTGACCGATTGGTGGCTGGTCACGCTTGCCATGTTCGGCGTTGTGTTCATGGTGCTCACCGAGACCGTTCTCTGGGCCCGGCTGGTGGTGGCCGGATTTCTGTTGCTCTATGGCTTGGCGGTGCCCATCCAAGTGGGAATGGACTGGGTCGAGGCGCTGCTCGGCTTGGTTCACATTGTCATCATCTATGCTGCCGGCTGGGCGGCTGCGTGGCAGGTAGAGACCTCGCGCAGGCTCGCCTTTGTGCGGCAGTTGGCCCTCGAAGAAGAGCGCGGCCGGTCGGTTGACCTGATTCGCAACATCTTGCCCACCCCCATCGCCGACCGGCTTCTCCGGTCCCCCGAGACCATCGCGGAGCAGCACGCTTCGGTCACCGTGCTGTTCGCCGACATTGTGGGCTTTACCCCTTGGGCATCGACCCGCACGGCGGAAGAAGTGGTTGACGTACTCGACCACATCTTTTCGGCATTCGATGCCCTGTGCGACGCCCACGGGGTCGAGAAGATCAAAACCATCGGCGATGCCTACATGGCCGTGGGGGGGGTGCCGACGGCGAGTGGCCCGACCGCGCCCAGTGTGGTGCGGCTGGGTCTTGAGATGCTGACCACAGCCGATGCCATCATGGCCACCAAAGGCGAGGGGCTTGCACTGCGCATTGGGGTTCACGAAGGGCCGGCGGTGGCCGGGGTCATCGGGCGTCGGAAGTTTCTCTACGACCTGTGGGGTGACACGGTCAACACGGCGGCACGGGTCGAAGCCTACGGCATTCCCGGTCGGGTGCAAGTCACCGATGCGGTGGTCCAACAGCTCGGCTCAGAGTTTCACCTCGAAGAGCGGGGCGCCATCGACATGAAGGGCAAGGGATCGGTGACGGCCTACTTGGTGGCGAAGGCAGACCCGACCCCGTCAGAGAGCCCTTGAACGCATTCAAGCACGCTGTCCATGCCCGGCTGGCGGCCACTCACAACTCCGAATAGTTTAGCCGCCACAGGTTACAGCTTGGGTTCGCGTCGTCGGGTCGCTTTCGGTCCGAAGCGGCCGATCCGATACCTGCAGGGACTGTTGAGGCGAAGCGATGCACACCCCCGAAACGTTCACCTTCCACGATGCCCGGGTCTTTGCCGGGTCGATGGACGACCTCGTGGAGAGCCTGCAGCACCGGCTGACAGACGCAGGCGATGCACCCACCACCTTCATCGCCACGCCCAACCCCGAAATGTACGTCAACAGCGTGTTCGACGACGACTTTCGGTCCATCTTGCAGAGCACGTCGTTCAACATGGTCGACGGCATGGGCCTGCACGCCATGCTCAAGCTGTTTGGCTACCGGTCGTCTCGCCTCACGGGCACGGGGCTGGTCGAAGAACTCTTGGCCCGAAACGTGGGAAGCATGTACTTGCTCGGCGGTGTGCCGGGCAACTTGGAGGTGATGCGCAAGCAGTACCCCAACGTCAACTTCGTGGGCGGCTTCGAGGGCAAGGTGAGCGCCGACAACGCCGAAGAGCTCAGCCGCGAGATCAACGAACTGAGCCCGGACTTTCTGCTGGTGGCCTTGGGGGCACCCAAGCAAGAACGATGGATTCGCGACAACTTCGACCGGATTCCCAACGTGAAGGTCGCCATTGGCATTGGGGGGGCGCTCGACTACTGCTCAGGGCAAGTCCGGCGGGCCCCCGACCGCATGCAGCGGCTGGGCTTTGAGTGGCTGTTTCGTTTGATGCTGCAGCCTGAACGCTACCGCCGAATGCTGAAAGCCGTGGCGGTGTTTCCGGTGATGTTCTTGAGCATCGAGGGCTCGCTGCTGGTGGTGCGCACGGTCAAGCGGGGGTAGGCGGCCGGGTGGCTCGCGGGGCGACAATCGGTTCGCGCCGAGGCGATCTAAATGCTGGATATGCCACGATTGTCGTTCAATGCGCCGCCGAAGGGGACGCGGGTTCGACTCCCGCCGCCTCCACCATCTTATTTCCTGTGTTTTCAGTCCCTTACGCTTCCAGGAGGGGCCTGGAAGCCCAGTGCGTGACCAGATTCGTGACCAAAAGGCTCGTCCAAGCAGGCCACAGCGGCTTGCCGAGTGGATGGGGCGAGGTGTGCGTACCG
>Ga0160422_10002768_pt1 | contig 10940 bp, 10 predicted proteins | sample Fk160mmetaG_FD_108192 | JGI IMG/M metagenome (GOLD analysis project Ga0160422, IMG submission 108192) | Marine microbial communities from the Central Pacific Ocean - Fk160115 60m metaG | ecosystem: Environmental > Aquatic > Marine > Oceanic > Photic zone | place: The Central Pacific Ocean... | reverse complement strand
CGGGCAGGTCATGGCCATCGAAGCGCCCTCCCCGGAACCCTCGTACCGCGCGGATGCGCAAAGCCTACCCGACGGTTGGTTGCAATCCGATTGGCTGGGAACCTTCCAACCTCAGGAAAACGGTTGGATTTTCCATGCCCGGCTCGGTTGGCTCTACGCCCCGGACTCAGGCGGCGATGGCATCTGGCTCTGGTCGCCGAACGAAGGTTGGCTTTGGACCCAGGAAGGCGTCGCTCCCCACTTCTACGATCATGGAAGTTCAAACTGGCTCTACCTGCTCCCTGCCGGAGAACATGGCATGACCTTCTACGATTATGCCATCGAAGACGTTCGCTAGAAAATTCTAGCTCTCCGAAACGAGAAGGGTTTCGATCCGATCCCCGTACCGATCGTAGGCATCCCCGTCTCCATGCAGACGCAAACGGTCCCGAACCTTCGGTTTGGAGGGGCGGGGATAGGTAATCTCCACCGTCCTCAAATCCTTCGGATACAAATCACTGTGCGAGCTTAGAAAGAACGCATCCGGTTCCAAGACTCTGTGGATTTCCGACTCTACCCTGGTCCGGTACTCCGGACCTGGCAGAATGCAATCCTCGATTCCACAGGCCACCACGCAGAGTAAATCATCCGCCTCTTCCTGCAAATAAGCCAGCATATCCCGGTCCGTCACCTTGTAGGGAATTCGGGGAAAGGCGGGACCGCTTTGGTCGATGAATGCGGACACGGAAAGACTTTGCTTATCCGCGTAGAAGGGTTCCACCGCGACGAAATTCCGGGCTCCGCAAGTGGCCGCCAGGGCATAGCCGTAAGGCATCATCCCCGCCCCCAGTTCCACCACCCGCCGACCCGCCAGCAACTCCCTCAGAAAGTTGCCACGATCGGTCAGGGCCCATTCGTACAAAGCCCGGGTGAACTCACCGCCGGGAGCCGCGAAGCCCGTTCCCAAGTCACGCGAGAGCGATAGACGTTCACGCCAGTCCCGGGACAGGCTTGCCGATTCCGAAGGCTCGGAATCCCCGTTCAATGCTTCCTTTCCAACATGAAATCGGTCAGTTCGAGAAGGAAATCCGCATTTCCTCCCAACCCTTCGAGACTCGCCCGGGCCCGCTCCGTGTGTTCCCGGGCAAGCTGCCTCGCGCCTTCCTCGCCTTTCAGAGTGACCCAGGTGACCTTGCCCTGCTCCGAATCATGATGGGCGTCTTTGCCCAACTCCTCGGTCGATCCGGTGACGTCGAGCAGATCATCCACCGCCTGAAAGGCAAGACCGAGGGAAAGTCCGGCTTCCCGAACCTGGGCGGTCTTTTCCATATCCTCCCCCATCGCTCCGATCCGGAAGCCCATCTCCAAGGATGCCCGAATCATCGCTGCGGTCTTGTTCCGGTGAATGTAGCTCAAATTCTCCTCGTCCGGCTCCTTGCCCTCGGAAAGCAAATCCTGCATCTGCCCGCCCACCAACTGCCGGCTGCCCGCGGTTTCCGCGAGAATCAGGCTCAGGTCGGCGAACAGCTCGGGGACGGAAGCGTAGCCCCGCGCCAACCATTCGAAAGCCATCGGTTGCAGGGCGTCCCCCGCGAGAATCGCAGTGGCTTCGTCGAAGGCGACGTGGCAGGAAGGTTTTCCCCGGCGCATCTCGGAATCGTCCATCGCCGGCAAATCATCATGAATCAGGCTGTAGGTGTGGATCAATTCGATCGCCAGGGCCGCAGGCATCGGATCGTTCTCCCCGGGGAAGAGGTCCTCCGCCCCAAGCGTCAGAATGGGCCTCAGGCGCTTGCCCCCGGCATCCACGCTGTGGCGGATCGCCTGATGCAGTCGGGCGGGATGAACCTCGCTTCCCGGGAGGGCTTGGTCCATCGCCCGGTTCACCTGATCCTGCCAGGCTTTTAGTTTTTCTGAAAAATTCATGACTTGCGGATTTTCGCAAGCCTGTCATGATTTGTGAGTTATGCCAAGTTTGGAAGCGGTATGCGGACGGCTTTTCGGAAACCCCGGGTGGATGCCGAAGGCCTTGTGGGGAGGAGCTCTTTGTTTCATCCCCATCCTCAACCTGTTTTCTCTCGGCTACCTACTCGAATACGTCCAGCGACTGCGCCGGTCCAACCAATGGGATCTCCCCGAATGGCGGGAAATGGAAATCCCCGGTCTGTTCATCGGCGGTATCCGCATGCTTCTTCTCTTGCTCGGATACGTCGGGGTTCCCCTGCTTGCGGGCTGGTTGCTCAGTCTGATCCTTGGGGGACTCTCCTTCGGGATGCTTGGAGTGGTCGCTTATTTCCCGCTCGCCGTGGCCGGATTCGTCGGCCCCTTTCTCTTTCTTGCGGGAGTTCATGCCTACCTGGAGGACGGCCTCTTCGCGGACAGCTGGCAAATTCGGGAAATCCTCGGCGTTGCCCGGGACTACTGGCCCAAACTCGCCATTCCGGTGATTGCCTTCTGGGGAATCTTTCTGCTCGCCCTGCCCCTCTACGGACTTTCCTTCTTCCTCGGAACCTGGGTCCTGCTGGCGTACTCCACCGCCTTGCAATTCGCCCGTTGATCCGCTAGGTTTTCCCGCTTTCCTCTCGATCATTCGAACCATGCCAACCTACGACTACCAATGCCAAGCCTGCGGGCATGAATGGGAGATGTTTCAATCCATGAACGATGCTCCGGTAAAGTCCTGCCCCACCTGCAGCAAACGCCAGGCCAAGCGCCTGCTCGGAATCGGAGCCGGACTCATCTTCAAGGGAACCGGCTTTTACGAGACCGACTACAAGAACAAGAGCGGTGGAGAAAGCAAGGAAAGTTCCGGGGATTCCGGATCATCCGATTCAAGTTCCTCGGATTCCGGCAGCTCCGAAAAAAGCTCTTCCTCCGAGTCCTCCTCCAAGAAGGAGACCAAAAAGGAATCCGCGCCCAAAAAGGACAAGGCCAAAGCCAAGTCCTGACCCTTTCTTTCGCCCATGCCCCGGAGCGCTCTGGTCCTGCTCGCCCCCGGCTTTGAGGAAATCGAAGCCACCTGCCCCATCGACTTGCTCCGTCGGGCGGAGGTTCAGGTCACCGTGGCCGCGGTCGGCGAAGACCTGCTGGTCACCGGCCGGTCCGAACTCACCCTGCATGCGGATTGTCCCCTTTCCGGAGTTTCCGGGCAAGAGTTCGATCTTCTCGTTCTTCCCGGCGGTCCCGCTGTTTTCGAACTGCGCGAACAGCCCCGGGCGCTCGATCTGATCCGCCGGTTTCACCTCGAAGGTCGGATCATCGGAGCGATTTGCGCGGCCCCCCTGCTCCTGCTCGACGCCGGACTGCTTCCCGGCCCCAGGTACACCGCCCATGGGAGCGTGGCGGACGAACTGCCCGACCTGGTCACCGGCTCGGAAACCATCACCGAGGGTACCCTGATCACCTCGCGCGGAGCCGGCACCGCGGTCTCCTTCGGGCTCGCTCTGATTCATGCCCTATGCGGCCACGAACCGGCCGAAGCCATCCGCCAATCGATTCACGCGCCCTCCTCATGATGAAAGCCTTTCGCCGCCATGCCCGCCGCGAACGGGCCGCCTCCCTGGTGGAGGTTCCGGTTCCCGTACCCGGAAAGAATCAGGTTCTTCTGAAAGTCTCCCACTGCGGAATCTGCGGATCCGACCTGCACGCCTGGCTCAACCATCCCGGGTACGAATCGGTTCTGCCCGAAGTCACCTTCGGTCACGAATTGTCCGGTTCCGTAGTCTCGACCGGGCCCGATGCCGGGGACTGGAAGGAAGGCGACAGGGCAGTGATGATCGCCCTGCAGGCTTCCCATGACCCCAACGACCGTTACTGCGCCGAAGGTCTTCCCCAGCTTTCTCCACGTCGACGCGTTCAGGGCCTCCACCTCGACGGAGGCATGGCCGAATACGTCTGCGTGGAACAAGAATTTCTACTCCCCATTCCCAACGGGCTGGATCTCCCACTCGCCGCCCTCACCGAACCGCTCTCCGTGGCCGAGCACTGCATCGGCAACCGCAGTTCCGTGGGACCGGGTGACCGGGTGGTGGTCAGCGGACCCGGGATCATCGGGATGTTTTGCGCTCTTTCCGCCCGCAGTCGGGGCGCGGAAGTCATTCTGACCGGTACGGAGCAGGATGAAACCACCCGACTGTCCGCTGCCCGGACCATTGGCTTTGAGACTCTCTTGGTCGGGCATGGACACCCTCCCCTTCACGAACAGATTACCGCATTTTTTCCGGATGGGGCCGACGCCCTGGTGGAAGCTTCCGGCTCCGCCCATGCCCTCGCAGACTCTTGGCAATCGGTACGCCCCGACGGGGTCGTCACCGCGGTCGCCCTGTACTCCCGGACGATAGATTTCGACCTCACCCAATTTCTGCGCAAACAGATCGATCTCCGTACCAGTTATGCCTCTTCACGGCCGGATTACCTTCGCGCCTTTGATCTCCTAAGTCAGGGTGCGGTCGATCTTGCCGCCCTTACGCGGACCTATCCGCTTGCCCAAGCCGGTCAGGCCTTCGCCGACAGCGAGAACTTGCAGGTCATGAAAGCCCTGCTCGCCTGTTCGGACTGAGCGGCTTATTCGGAAGCGTTGGCTTCCCCGGCCGGTTCCGCAGTGGCGTTGCCCTCGATCACCGGGACCACGATCGGAGCCTCCGCGCTGGAGGAATTGGCATCCGAGGCATTGGCGTCGCTTGCCGGTTCGGGTTCCTCCTTCACCGTGATGCTCAAAAGCTCAACCTCGAAGATCAGGGCCTCGTTCGGGCCGATGGAGTTGCTTCCGGACTCCCCGTAGGCCAACTCGGATGGAATGAACAGCTTCCACTTGTCTCCCGCCTTCATCAGTTGCAGGGCCTCGGTCCATCCCTTGATCACCCCATTGAGCCGGAACTTGGCGGGTTCTCCCCGGTCGACCGAGGAATCGAAAACCTCCCCATCGATCAGGGTACCGTGGTAATGCACCTCCACCTCATCCTCGGCAGTCGGATGGATCTCTCCCTCTCCCTTGGTCATCACCTCATACTGCAAACCGCTTTCCAGTTCCGTAACCCCCTCGCGCTTGGCGTTCTCCGCGAGGAACTTGGCCCCCTTGTCCGCATTCAGATCAGGCAGGGACTGAGCGACCTCGAGAAATTTCTGGGTTTTGCGGAACTCTTCCAGACGGCTGAGAAAATCACTGGCGTTCTGGTCCGCCGCCAAGGCGTCGCGGTGAGTGGAAAAGCCCTCGTCGTCTTCCTCTCCCATCGCCTGAATCGCAAGCAGGTAAAGAGCCTCCCTACGGTCCACCTGCAAAGCATCGGCGTTCGTGGAAAGAGCCGAGAGCGCCGCCTTCCCCGCATCCAGGCCATTACCCGACTTGATCAGGGAAACCGCATAGCCGAGCTTGGCCCGGCCAAACAAAGGCTGACCCTCCAGACGACCGGCCGCATCCGCGAAGGACTCGGCGGATTCATCGAATCGACCGTCCCGGTACTGCAGAACCGCCGCCCGGTACTTGGCCACGCCCCCGAGGGCATCATCGTAATCCTCGGCAAAGGAAAGAAAGCGCTCCTCCGCCCCCTCGGTCTGGGTGCTGGCTTCGAGAAAGCGTCGACTGCGCTCCACGTCCTCCTCGTTTCCACGGTTTTGGAAAAAGAGGTAGGCACCCACAACCGCCGCAACAAGCAGAATCGTTTGGCCAAGGGGCTTCTTGCTCTTGTTCCAGGCATCCTCCTCGCTGTAGGGACGGTTCGCCAATTCCTCGGCGCTCAGGCCCTCGGATTCGGATTCTGGTCCGGCGGGCTGCTCGTTTTCTTCGGATGGGTTCTCTTTGTCTTCGTTGGCCATGGGGCTGTTTGGGAAAAACGATTCATCATCCTGATTTTCCGCTCAAAGTCAACGGCGGACATGCGCGCCCGCCCTTGGAATCGAATGCGGATGGTTCTGGATCCAAGCATAAACCTTTCCCTTCCTCTACGCTCACCGCTCCGCGGATTGGCTCTACCTGATCCGGACCGAAGCGGGCGTCCGGATTTACGACTACGCCCGCGAATCCCTCCGCTGAGTTGATACTTAGGACTCAGTCCTGGGGCTGATCCCAAAAACGGAAGGGATCCTCCAACCGGCGCATTTCGGCGAGCAGCAGAGTTTCCATTTCCTTGCGCTTGCGGGCGAATTTGGGATCGTCCGCCAGGTTGACCTGCTTCTCATTCGGTTGGTAACCGGTCTTGGCCACGACCTCGGGGGCATGGTGTTCGATCAGAATCTCCTCGGGGTTGTCCTTGAGGTTGAAAAGCTGGGTCTGGCGGACTTTGCCTTCGAGTACGTCGTACTTGATCAGTTTCCAGTATCCCTTGCGGACCGAACGCATGCCCGGCTTGCTCCCTCCGCAATACGCTCCATAAGTCACTTCACGGACCTTGCGGGCCTTGCCCATGAGTACGGGCTTGAGGCTCTTGCCCTGGGCGGTGTCCGGGACGGGCACTCCGGTGAGTTCGCAAAGGGTGGGCAGGACGTCGAGCAGGTAGCCGTTGCCGGGAGCCCGCGATCCGGGCTCGATCCCGGGCCCACTGGCGAGAAAGGGAACCCGCCAGGAATGTTCGTAGAGGTTCTGCTTGCCCATGAGTCCGTGCCGGCCGACCGCGATGCCATGATCCGCGGTGTAAATGACGTAGGTGTTTTCCAGCTCCCCCATTTGCTCGAGTTTCCCAAGGACCAGCCCGACCTGATCGTCGATGTTCTCGATGCAGGCGTACTCCCTGCCAAGTTCGTTGCGCACCGTGGCCTCAGTCCTTGAGGTCATCACTCCGGGCACCCGGACTTCGTCCCGCAAATCGACGTGGCCGTGGTGAAAGGGATGCTCGGGCAACCAGCTGACCGGCACCCTGGGAGCCCGGTCGCTCACGGTGGTCGGGGGCGCATCCACGTTCCGGACCCCGTACTTTTCGTTGAGGTCGTCCCGTCCCCAGCGTTCGTCGTGGGGATGAGAAAATCCAAAGTAAATCAGGAAGGGTTTCTTCTCTTCCTTTTGCGTGGCCCGGGCATTCAGGTAATCCAAAACCTGACGGCCATGCCATTGGCTGCCATCCTCTTCCCCGGCCTTGCGGGCGGTCTTGTCCCTAACGACTTGAAAGAGGGCGTTGGCCAGGCTGTAGCTGTTTCCGTTCTTGCAGGTCCGGAAGGTTTCGTATCCGGCCCGGTTGAAGACCGCGGGCAAGGAGTTATTGAGGATTTCCGGCCCGGAGGTCTTGCCCTCCTCTTTCTTGAGGTGTTTCTTGCCACGTGGGGGAAGATGCCAGAGAGTGCGGCCGGACATGATCATGGTGCGCGAGGGCGAGCAGACGGCTCCGCTCATCGATCCCATATGGTAGGCCTGATCGAGCACCATTCCGGAGGCGGCGAGTTTGTCAAGGTGGGGGGTTTGGCAGACTTTGTTCCCATAAACCGAAAGGGTGTGCGGGGCCTGGTCGTCGGTCAGAATGAAAAGGACGTTGGGCCGCTGCTTGGCGTGGGCAAGAATGCCGGTCAGGCAAAGGACGAGGGTGAGGAGCTTCATTCCGCAGGACTAGGAGGATTCCGTGGCTTCGTCAAGCGGTTGCTTGTCTAGGCAAGCGAAATCAGGGAGGCGGATCACCCCTCCCCAAAGGGAACTTCACCAAGGCAGAACGCCCAGTCTGCGGAGCGCCATGCCCAGCCAAATGGTCAGCAGGAGGTAAAGCAGGCACCAGGGTTTGGAGGCGGGAAAGACGAAGGCAATCCTTGGGTACTTGGCCCCGTACCAATCGGCATTGAACCAGGCCACGACGTTGGCGAAGGCGCAATCCGCCAGCAAAAGGTACCAAAGGAAGGCTTCGAAATTGAAATCCATTCTAATCGAAGACCACGGTCTTGTTACGGTAATCAAGCACCCGGTTCTGAAGGTGCCGGCGCACCGCGGTGGAGAGCACCACTTTCTCGAGGTCCCTGCCTTTCTCGATCAGGTCCCTGGGGCCGTGCCGGTGGCTGACCCGGGCGACGTCCTGTTCGATGATGGGGCCTTCGTCCAAATCCTCGGTGACGTAATGGGCGGTCGCCCCGATCAGTTTGACTCCCCGTTTGTAGGCCTGGTGGTAGGGCTTGGCCCCGGCGAAGGAAGGCAGAAAGGAGTGATGAATGTTGATCACCGGGCATCCCACCCGTTCGAGAAAATCCCCACTGAGCACTTGCATGTAGCGGGCGAGAATGACCAGTTCGACCCCATTCTCGTGGAGCCAGGCGAGTTGACGGTTCTCCACTTCGGGTTTGGATTCCGGGCTCATCGGAAGATGCAGAAAAGGCAAAGCGTAGGATTCCGCCACAGGAGCGAGGTCCTCATGATTGGAAAGAACGCCGGCGAACTCCGCATTCCATTCGCCCGCCCGGACCCGCAACACCAAGTCGTGAAAGCAGTGATCGGCTTTGGATACCATCAGGGCCACCTTGGGCCGGTCGTCGCTCAGCGCGATGCGCACCGACATTCCGAGTTCCCGCTCAGCGAAGTCGACGAAGGCTTCGGAATCCTCCCGGGCCTCATGGCCGGATGCCGGATCCCACTCCACCCGCTGAAAAAAGACGTTTTCCTGACGGTCGAGGTGCTGGTCGGCATGCAGAACGTTCCCGCCCCGGTCATGAATCCAACCCGAAACCTTGGCCACGATCCCAGGCTGATCCGGCCCGTGAAGGAGGGAAATGATGGATGGGCTCACGGGTGGTAAGCCTGCAGGGATTTGACCGAGAACTTCTTTTCCTTGAGCGAACGGATACCCTGCAGGGTGGCGAAAGCGGATCCGAGGGTGGTGATCACGGGGATGCCGTGCAAGACCGCTTCGCTGCGGATTCCATTCTCATCGCGCCGGGGAATGAGCCCGAGCGGAGTGTTGATGACCAGTTGAATCTTTCCGTTCTTGATCAGGTCGGCGACGTTGGGCCGGCCTTCGCTGATGCGCAGGACGGTCTCCGTCTTGATGCCGTTTTCGTTGAGAAACTGAGCGGTTCCTTCGGTCGAGTAAAAAGAGAATCCCAGATCGTGCAGACCCTTGGCGATTTCCAGAGCCTGAGGCTTATCGGAGTCCTTGACGCTGAGAAAGACGTTGCCTTCCAGCGGAAGCGAGGGCTTGGCCGCCATCTGGGTCTTCGCGAAAGCCATGCCGAAATCCTCGTCCTGACCCATGACTTCTCCGGTGCTCCGCATCTCGGGAGTCAGCACGATGGGCGAACCGGGAAAGCGGCTGAAGGGAAAGACGGATTCCTTGATCGCCCAGTGCTTGGGCAGGATTTCCTCGGTGAATCCAAGGTCCTTGAGCTTGGCTCCGGCCATCACCCGGGCCCCGAGTTTGGCCAGGGGCACGCCGATCGTCTTGCTGACGAAGGGCACGGTCCGGGAGGCCCGCGGGTTGACTTCGATCAGGAAGAGTTCCCCGTCCTTGATGGCGAATTGGATGTTCATCAAACCGATCACCCCAATCGCCTTGGCGAGGTCATGCGAGGCCTGTCGGACTTCGTCGATCATTTCCTCGGGCAGATCGTGCGGTGGAAGAACCATGGCGGCGTCTCCACTGTGCACCCCGGCGAATTCGATGTGCTGGAGCATCCCTCCGACCACCGTGGTCTCTCCGTCGGAGATGCAATCCACGTCCAATTCGATCGCTTCCTCCAAAAACTTGTCCAGGAGCACCGGCTTGCCCGGAGCGACCGCAAAGGCTTCCTGGACCACTCCGCTCAGCTCCTCCTCGTCGTACACGATGAACATTCCACGACCTCCGAGCACAAAGGAGGGGCGAAGCAGGATGGGATATCCGATGCGGGCGGCTTTTTCCGCCGCTTCCTCGGGTTCGAGCGCGGTTTCGTTCTGGGGTTGCTTCAGCCCCAACTGATCGAGGATCTGCTTGAATTTCTCACGGTCCTCAGCCAAGTCGATGCTCTCTGGAGAGGTGCCGATCACCTTGACTCCCGCTTCCTGCAACCCGGTGGCCAAGTTCAGGGGAGTTTGTCCCCCATACTGGACGATGGCTCCGTCGCACTTTTCCTGACGATAAATTTCCAAGACGTCCTCGAGGGTCAGAGGTTCGAAATAAAGCCGGTCGGAGGTGTCGTAATCGGTGGAGACGGTCTCGGGGTTGGAATTGACCATCACCGTCTCAAACCCGGCTTCGCGCAGGGCGAAGGACGCGTGAACGCAACAGTAATCGAATTCGATGCCCTGCCCGATCCGGTTGGGCCCGCCCCCCAGAATCATGATCTTCCCGGCATCCGACTGCTTGATTTCATTCTCGTCGCCGTAGGATGAATAGTAGTAGGGAGTGAAGGCTTCGAATTCGGCGGCGCAGGTATCGACCAATCTGAAGGTGGTCCGGATGCCGAGCGACTTGCGGCGTTCGCGCACCTCCGAAGGTTCGCATCCCCAGGCATCCGCCAGTTGGCGGTCGGAAAAGCCGGCTTCCTTGGCTTCCCGAAAGGATTCCTCGTCACACTCGGTCAGGGTGGTGGCTCCGATCTCCTGCCGGATCCGATGGATCTGCCCAAGTTGGGTGGTGAACCACAGATCGATCCCCGATTGCTTGGAGATTTGCTCGGGAGTCATCCCGATCTCAAAGGCCTTGTACAAATAAGTCGGTCGTTCCGCGGAGGGGCGCTTGACTCCCGCCCGAATGGCGGATTTGTCGAGTTTCTGGTTCGCGAGCTTGCCCGCCTCGAATCCCTTGAGTCCAATCTCGAGCGAACGCATCGCCTTTTGAAAGGACTCCTTGAAGGTGCGGCCGATGGCCATGGCTTCGCCCACCGACTTCATCGCGGAGGTCAGGGTGGAGTCGGTCTCGGGAAACTTTTCGAAAGTGAAGCGGGGAACCTTGGTGACCACATAATCGATGGAGGGCTCGAAACAGGCGGGGGTCTCCTTGGTGACGTCATTCTGCAACTCGTCGAGGGAATACCCGACCGCGAGTTTGGCGGCGAACTTGGCAATGGGGAAACCGGTGGCCTTG
>Ga0160422_10002767_pt1 | contig 10942 bp, 9 predicted proteins | sample Fk160mmetaG_FD_108192 | JGI IMG/M metagenome (GOLD analysis project Ga0160422, IMG submission 108192) | Marine microbial communities from the Central Pacific Ocean - Fk160115 60m metaG | ecosystem: Environmental > Aquatic > Marine > Oceanic > Photic zone | place: The Central Pacific Ocean... | reverse complement strand
TTTCAAGCGAACCAACGAAGTCTCTAGCGTCAATTTCATCCTGGTCAAATTGCTTGGATTTCCCACGCTTACTTTTCTTGCGACGGTTGCGATTTTTGTTTATGGCAAGTTCATCCCAGTCATCTTTTCGGCCTTTCAATCGACCACCTCTGGTTTACTTTAGCCGAACAATGAATCAATATCGATATCCTCATCATCGTCATCATCGTCTTTGCCTGTGTCTGGATACTCTTCAACAGGGACAAATTCTTCTTCAGTTTCTGATACGGTTTCATCAGCCGATTGTTCTTGTTCAACCGATTCTGACGCCGTGAACATGTCATCATCATCATCATCATCGGCGCCGCCAAACAGATCATCAACATCATCGTCATCGACATCAGCGCCGCCAAACAAATCATCGGTATCCTCAGCCTCATCCTCCACAACTCCAAAGATGTCATCATGCTCATCATCGTCATCGTGAGTGACATTCATACCAAATACGTCGACATCATCAGGCAGGACTCCTTTACGTGACAGATACATGGATTGAGTTTTCGTATACCTATGCTTTACATCGGCTTTGGAATCTTGAAAGTCCCACGGCCAAACGATGATTAAATCCCCCTCTCTCACCCACTGTCGTCGACGCATTTTACCAGGAATTCTGGCAAGTCTTGTTTCACCATCTTCACACAAAACAGAAACCCTGCGGCCGCCAAGTATCTGGTCGGCTAAGGCAAACATCTCATTGATTCTACGGTTGGGCATTTTGACACGAATCTTCCCCGAGGAACCATCCTCTGGGTTCTCCAGACGGGCCAGTTCTTCCTCATCGACTTTCTCTTCGTGTCTTCTACCCATTGAGGCTCACTATTGCGTCCTAATATACATCCCTTATTGAATTCACTACTATGATGGCGTTTATTTCCAGTCATAATTTAGACTTTGAGCCGCAACTTCGCATATCTGTAGCAATTTGTCACTGGCAACTCCCAAGAATAGTGTCGCCATCAAACATGCAAATACTGCAAATCTAACTTGCCATCCAGATGGAAGAGGACCTTCACGACCTGCCTCTGCCTCATCAAAGAACATTACAACACCGATTCTAAGGTAGTAATACATCGATATTGCTGAGTTAATGACCATCGCCAAAGCCAACCACCACACCCAATGCACATCAGCAAGACCAAGTTCACCGCCAGCAACAATTTCTGCGCCAATCTCCCCAACAGCTACCTTAACAATACCCATGATAACCAATAATTTTGAGACAAAGCCTGCTAATGGTGGGACACCAGCAAGTGAGATCATAAAAATGAACATCGCGACTGCAAGAAACGGCTCGCGCTTGGCAAGTCCACCAAGTGACGATAATCGAGACGCATCGCCATCAGACTCTAGTATTGACAATACCAAGAATGCGCCCAGTTTGAAGGCAACCAATACAATCAGGTGGAATATCAGAGCAGTCAGCACCGCAATTGCTGCTTCACCACCATCACCGGCAAGTGACTCATCCCAATTCCACGCGCCAATCGCCGTAATCGCAGCAAGCATGTAGCCCGCGTGAGCAACCGATGAGTAGGCTAACATTCGCTTTGGATTGGTACTACCCAACGCTGCGATATTGCCCCAAGTCATGGTGATTATTGACAGAATACCCAAGAGGGTCAACCAAACTGTACCATCTTCACTGGCCTCTGGCGCCGCAACGATGAGGAGCATTCTGAGTAACCCAATGACGCCCATTGCTTTACTTGCAGTAGCCAGAATTCCCGCAACTGGACTACTAGCACCAGCATAAGCATCAGGTGCCGCAAAATGGAATGGTGCAGCACTCACTTTGAAACCAAAACCAACGAGAACAAAGCCCATTGCTATCAGAGGTAGCGGTTCCGCACCGCTGATGACAAATTGATCTGCTAAAGCGTCAAACTGCAGTGACCCAGCCCACAAATACAGCATTGACAGGCCATAGAGACCGACGCCAGATGCTACCGAACCAACTATGAAGTATTTCATGCCAGCTTCGGTGCCAACTTTGGTTTCTTTGTAAAATGCAACAAGAACATAGGTTGAAAATGATGCTAACTCCAAACCGATAAACAAGACAAACAAATCCTGTGCTAAAGCAACAACAGACATCCCGAGACCGCATGTAAGCATCAAAATGTAGAAATCGGCTTGTCTTCGATTGTTGTATAAATCATCATTAGATAGGTTCGGACCTACGCCCCGAACCTCTAGTCGATTCATCGACGCAAAGGCAGCAAGTGTCAATGCACCAAAGAAAATCAGCTCAAATACCCGGCTGAATCCATTGACTAACATTAGTTGCTTACCAGACTCCGTAACGATTGCGGTTCTGTCGACCCCATCTTGAAATGACAACATAGTTTGAATAAAAGCCGCAAATAGCGTTACAGTAGCTATCCATGCTGGTAGTTTTGGGTTACTGGTCACCCTAAATCGATCACCGCCCAACAGCCACATCACTCTTTTCTGGGTTCCAGGAATTCTGAATGTACCCTTACCTAAATTTGGCAAGATGATGAGCGTAATTAGACCGGCAAACAGAATTAATTCTGGACACAGCGCTGCGATGAAACCTTCAGCGAACGGCTCAATTTGTTTCATTTCTGAGATATTACGCACCTCCTTTGCCAACGAATTTGATTAATCCCTCGAAAAACTGCTTTGTCCAATCGTCCATCATGTCGAGACCTATCCACGGCATTATTCCGAATAATATCGTGAAAAACGCTAGGATAAGCATAGCAAATTTCTCTGAATCAGATATGTCTGGAATAGGCTTACCAACCATATTGGCAGGAGGTTGGCCATGCTCTCCACCCTCGAAGATTGTCCTTTGCATCGACCACAAATAGTAAGCCGCGGTTAAGGCAAGAACCAACGCAGGACCAACCATCCACCAAATACTCCAACCGTCGATCGAAATCATGTGCCACAACGCAATTAGCATCATTATTTCAGCAACGAAACCGGCTAATAGTGGCAGACCAAGTGATGCCATCCAGCCGAACATCATCGATGTTGCCAACCAAGGAGAATGTCTAGCCATACCGCGCATAGCACCTATTTCCATGCTGTGATAATGATGTTTGAATGCCCCGCACACTGCAAACAGCATCGGGCTAATGATTCCGTGAGCGAACATCATGAATAACGCCGCAGCCCAGCCCATCGGCTGCATAGTAGCAATGCCAATGAGAATTACTCCCATGTGAGATACCGAGGAATAGGCAACCATTTTCTTGAGATTTGTTTGACCCAGACAAACTATTGCACCCCAAACTAAAGAGACCATGCCAATAATCATCAAAGCCAGTTGGAAGTGATACAATGCATGAGGGAACAGGCTGATTGGCAAGCGGAACATTCCGTATGCACCCATCTTTAGCATTACTCCAGCAAGAAGCATTGAGCCGCCTGTAGGAGCTTGAACGTGGGCATCAGGTAGCCAGGTATGGAACGGCACCGCAGGAAGTTTTACCAAGAAACCAATCATCAACATAACGAACAGGATTTTTTGCATCTTGGCACCAAGATACCAGTTATCGCCCAGATTGTTATCGCTAGCATTGTCAATGAGTTCCGGAATTGAAAAACTCCTACCAGTCATGGTTCCGGAGTAGTTTAAGGTGTTTGGGTCTTGCAAGAAATACAGGGTAATCAGCCCTAACAGCATAATCACTGAAGCAGTGAAGGTGTAAATGAAGAATTTTTGCGAGGCATATTTTCGGTCCTTACCGCCCCACTTCAAGATTAGGAAAAACATCGGAATCAGGGTTAATTCCCAAAATACGTAGAACATAAACAGGTCAAGTGAAACAAACACGCCAATTAGTGCGCCGCCCATCATCAACAATAGTGGGAAATAGGTTGCCCCACTTTTCTCATTCCAAGTCGCTATGATGGTTACTGGTAGCAGGAACGTCGTCAGCCATACCATTGGGAAAGACAGCGCATCGAGGCCGACTGCCCAATGGATACCTAAGCTTTCAATCCAAGAATAAGTGAATTGATATTCGTAATCGTTGAATGCAATATTCATCCAACTAACACTGCCGAAGAATTGGAAGAACATTCCGGTAGTTATTACCAGCATAATTAACGAGAATACCAGGCAAGCCATCCTTATTGGCACGACCAATCGTTGTCGCATCCGTTCAGTGCCATTAGCGACAAAAGCCAGCAATACCATGCTAGCAATTAGCGGGAAAGCGACTAGTGGAATAGAAATCCAATCGTTCAATCAAGACACCCCCCACAGTAAGAAAAATATCGCCAAAGCACCGACTGAGACCATTAGAATGTAGTCGCGCGCAGAACCCGTCGTCATCGAGCGAATGACCTTGGAAACCGATTGGCTGCCAGACTCTATCTTCTTGATTACCCCATCAACTACATTCTTGTCCGTCTCAGCTGATTTATCAGAAAATCCAGCGACGATTTTTAGCATTGCCATATCGTAGTAATGGTCAAAGTAAAGCCGATTCTCCAGCGCCTTGGAAAGACCGGATTTGGCAACTGAACTATTATCGAAATTGAACCTGTCAAATACCCACGCGTTTAATTTAATTATTGGCTTCATCCAAGGTTTTACTTTCTCACCCTCAGCAAGATTTCCGCCATACAGCGACAGCGCCAGACCCGGGCCAACGACCGCTCCTATGATAATTGCAACATAAGTGAGGATAAAGAAGAAGGTGTTTGGATTAGCAAAGGCGTGGTTTATTTCATACACAATGCCGTCTAGTAGGCCCTTTTCCGACAGCAACCCGTATTCAGGGTCCGGAGCCCAATGGGTGAAACTCATGCCAGCGAATAAAATGGCGGATAGCGTAACGAATGTGAGGATAAATAGTGGTATTTTGATCCACGTGTTGGTAGGACCTACGTGGGCTGCAACTTCAGTCTTAGGTTTACCAGCAAATGTTTTTAGCCACATTCTAGACATATAGAAACCAGTCATTCCAGCGCCAATTAGAACACACATGGCTGGTAAGAAAAAGCGCGGATCTTCAAGGGCAACTCGCCATGCGTTGGCGATAATTCCTTCCTTAGACCAAAAGCCACCGATAAACGGTAGACCCATGATTGAGGCTGAGCCCACTAGCATAGCAGTTGCCGTTAGCGGCATCTTCGAGGCTAAACCACCCATGTTTTCCATCGATTGGGCGTCAAAATCATCATCATGATGTTCATCATGATGGTCGTCGCCGTGGTGGTCATCACCGTGGTGATCGTCATCATGGTGGTCGTGGTGGTGAAGATGATGATGTGCATGATGCACTTCGTGAATTACTGAACCACTTGCCATAAACAACATACCTTTAGCCATTGCGTGATTAAACAGGTGGAATAGCGCAGCGCCAAAAGCGATTACAACAATGTAATGGGCGTCGTCATCATGATGCCAATCTAAGGTGTTAGCCAAGAACATTGCACAACCAAGCCCGGTGAAAATATAGGCCAACTGACTCATTGTCGAATAAGCTAAGACTTTCTTCAGATCGTGTTGGACAAAGGCTATTGCCGCCGCCATAACCGCGGTTAATCCGCCAATCAAGGCGATGATGAAGGCTAAATCCACAAGGTCATTTTGCAAATATTCCGACCCGAAGAATGGAAACATCCTCGCAACAAGATACAAACCTGCGTTGACCATGGTTGCTGCGTGGATAAGGGCCGATACTGGCGTTGGACCCTCCATTGCATCAGGCAGCCAAACGTGTAATGGAAACTGGGCTGACTTACCAACAGCACCGATAAACATCATTCCTAACGCCCATTGTAAAGTGCCGGATGATTCAGCGGCCGCCTTTATGTTAGCCTCATCGAATACCACTGCGTAATCAAGGGAGCCGAAAAGGTCCCACATCATTACCAGTCCAATCATCAAGAAAACGTCACCAACACGCGTTGTCAAAAATGCTTTCTTAGCGGCGTAAGCGGCGCTTGGTCGCTCATAATAAAATCCAATAAGCAAGTATGAACAAAGCCCCATTATCTCCCAGAAAATAAACAACCACAGGAATGAATCTGCTAACACCATGCCGAGCATACCCGAACAAAATAACACGAATTCAGCAAAGAAACGATGATTGCGGTTATCATTAATCGGATCGGTAGTCATGTAACCAATACTAAATATGTTGATTAGAAGACATAAGAAAGATGCTATGAATAATAACATCACTGTGATGTGGTCAACATATAATCCAAACCCTAAACTGTGCCCAACTAGGTTGCCGCTTGAATAGGTGTGAGTGTTAAGCCAAAGGAAGTCTGGAGTATCTAGATCGACCAAAAAACCGCCCAAATGGTCTTTGATTAGTAGTAACGAAACAAGTAGGCTTGATGCCATTACGACTAGAGCAATTATGCCCCCTTCCTTCATTTTATCCTTCCAAAATGGATTTCGATTGAACACGCGTCCGAGGAACAGAATTACTGGGAAGGCTAGCATAGGTAGCAGAATAATTAGCGGAGCGAATGACATAAATTCACTATCAACGGTAGTTGCTGTTCCACTTCCCGCCATTTTTTCACCTCAGTTTCTTAGGACATCCACATCGTCCAATGATATCGTCTCATGTTTACCATACATTGCCAGGAATATAGCCAGTCCAATTGCGACCTCGCTTGCGGCAATGGCTATGGCAAAAATCGTGTATACCCAACCTGTAGGATCGCCATGATGCACCGCAGCTGCAGCAAACTGCATATTTGCAGCATTTAACATTAGCTCTATACACATCAATACGATGATGGCATTTTTCCTGGTAAATGCTCCACCTAGACCGATGATAAAGAGAATGGCTGAGAGCGCTGAAACCCACGCTGGATCTATCACTCTTCCTCACCACCAAATTCCCACAACAGGTTTTCTCGTCGCTCATCGCGAATTAGGTATGCTGCACCAATCATCGAGGCTGCCATTAATACACCAACAAAGAGTAACGGTAGTGCCCAGTCGTTGAGTAAGGAGTCCGCTAATCCATTGGTATCCGGTTGTTCATCACTAGAATCTGCCCACACTTCATCAGCGCTGAGCACGGAAATTAGAATCATCGCTAACGCAAGCAATCCAATTCTAGTGACTAGCGAAACGAACTTCATTCAAAGTCCTCCTCCAATATCTGTCGCCTCGTCAGCATGATTCCAAATAATACTACTAAGCCAACACTTGCGAGGTAAACTAGGATTTGGATTGCCGCCAAAAACTCAGCCCCTAACAGAATAAAAATCCCTGATACTGCCATGAAACAAAAAATCAATGACAGCATTGAGTGAGCAACTCGCTGTGCTAGTATCAGTCCTAAAGCCCCGCCAATGGTTATTGTCGCAAACAAAAAGAAGACCCCTGCTTCGACAATACTGGCGATGTCCAAATCAAGCACCTTCCTTAGCAGCAGCTCTAGCAGCCTTCTTAGCGCGCTTGTCTCTTTCCTTTTTGGCGCGTTTTGCTAATTCGGCATCTACAGCTTCCTGGTGTACGGAAGGTAATACTCGGGTTCGACTTGCATCAAACCACAGATCTTGACGGGTGAAACCAGACATCCCATCATATTCATTAGTCATAAAGAAAGAGGTAAAGCCGCATGCTTCCATACACAGCCCACAAAACATACAACGACCCAAGTCAATTCTTCCCGATACAATTTGGTCATCTGCGACAAACAGATCGGTTTGCTCAATCTCCTGTTCAACACCTGAATCGTTCCATCGCACAGTAGCAGTGCTGCCAGACAGGTCTAGTACTTCGGCGAAGCGCCATTGGTCTGGAGTATCGGAGTGTGCGGTTACGTGGTTGAAGTCATCCAGAGTGTCTACAACCTCTTGAATCGGTTGTGCTGCATAGCCGCCCACCTCTAATTCTGAGCCATAGCCACCGTGCTCGCCGTCAGCACCGTCTAGAACGTCGACTCTCAACTCAGTGGTCATGTGTAGACAATCATTAGGACATGCGGTTACGCATAGTTTACACGCAGTACAAGTTTCCCAAATAACACCAATTCTCCCATTGTAGTTACCGGGTACGAACAACCATGGTTCCATATCTTCAAGTCGCTCATAGGGATATTGGACAGTTTGAGGTTTCCACAGCGTGGGAAATAAATCTGAGGTAACTCTGTCTGGAGCAAATTCTTGCTGGCTAATATCGTTGAATTTACTGCTTTTATTGGCCCTTGCCTTCGAGCCATCATCCAAAAATTCCGGATGGGTGGTATTGTGATAGCCCATTCCTAAGCGCTCACCAAACCACTTTCCAAATATTGGGAACGTTCTCAGCGCAGTGATTAAGGTAATCTTGAACGGATACCAAAATAGATTTCTAAAATTCGGCTTTGCATGGGGGTGCATTGGCATATTTTCACCTCACTCCTGCCCCGGGACATAAGTTCCCGCAGGCTTTTCTGTGTATACGTGGAACATACGCTCGGTATTTCCACTTTTGTCCTCGTCATTAAGGAATAGTACGAAAATCCCCAACCAGAGCATGGTGGTGAGGATTGGGACTAGCATTGGAACGCCTAACGCATTCCAGGACCAGCCGCCAGCATTGGTATCTCTCATGGCGCCCGGATCAAATAGATACAGGCGGTAAAGGCCGGCTAGAACGACCTGTAAAACGGCAAGTGGTAGTAAAATTCGCCAGCCAAATTCTAAGATTTGGTCTGTTCTAATTCTTGCCAGCGAGAATCTAGCCCAAACGAATACTAGCAAGAAAACCAGCCAAGACTTCAGCAGAACCACGATAGCACCGGGAATCAAGAGATACAGGTCTCCAAGTAGTGGTATTTGACTGATTAGACCTTGGAATGGCAAATGCCATCCGCCAAGGAAGAAATGAGTGAACAGGAAACATGCTGCATAGGTTCTGATGTATTCGGCCATAAATAGCATGCCAAATCGCATACCGCCATATTCTGTCCACCATCCTTCAACCAGTTCTGCTTCCGCTTCTGGCATGTCAAACGGCACCCTCTCTACCTCAGCAATCATCGTTAGAAGAAATAATCCAGCACCAAGTGGCATCAAGAAAAGATTCCAAGCGCCGGCCGAATGTTGGAAATGCACACTCTCTATTATGTTGAATGTACCTGTCAAGACGGCCACAGAAAGTAAAGTAAGCAATAGGGGTATTTCGTATGCTGTTAACTGTGCGGCAGACCTTATCCCACCAATCAACGTATACTTGTTATTGGACGACCATCCGGCAAAGAAAACCCCAATTGGGGCGATGCCAAAGATTGCAATTGCATACAGAATCGACAAGTCTGGATTGGTTGCATACATACCGCTGGATAGTGGAATAATGCCGAGGATTAGAAGAGTCGAGGAGACGATTAAAAATGGCGATACTTCGAAGATTAGCCGGTCCGCACGTTGTGGTACCATGTGTTCTTTCAGTAGAAACTTCATACCGTCTGCAACGTTTTGAAAGAAACCGGGGAAAATAGAGTATCCCATCCAAGAACGATTGTTGACTCGGTCGACTGTTGCAAAGTTCTCATCACGATTGCCAAATTTGTTGTTGAGCCATTTGTTGACAGCACCAATTGGCTTACCAAGTCCGAACGGCAACATGTTCCACCAATCTCCAGCTGTTACCCCGTTCTCGCCAACCCATAGTGACCTCAGAGCAGTCGTTGCACCCCTGCGGTCATTCATTCTCGCAACGGCTTTTCGTTCGATCCACAATATGGCGAATTGTGAGAAAAATAACATTAGAAATACGATGTTGACAACAGCAAAGGTCGCTAGTCCAAAGGCAATTGCGCCTGAGCTATCTTCTAGCGGAGTACCATCGAGTAGTGACGGAATTAAATCTTCGAAGGTCGAAAATATGAGGCCCCTCAAATCATACTTGTCGTCCATCATCTCACCTCAGCGGTCTGTCTCCCCGATACATGGGTCAAAACTACCCATAATTGCTGGAATATCAGCAACTTTGTAGCCAATCATCGTCTTAGCAACGAATGGAATGGTGATAAACATCGGCGACCTAATCGACAGACGGTACGGCATTTTGCCTCTACCCTCGCCGCCACCGACAACGTAAAACTGTGATGCCCCCCTCGTGCATTCGTAATTGCTGAATCCTGTCGCTCCTTCTGGCGCACGGGTTGGTGCTTTGGTGTAAATCATCTCATCACCATTGGAGTAGTTAGTGTTCTTGCCGCCCGGAATTTTCTCAATCGCATCTAGTAACATGCGGCATGATTGGCGCATCTCTTCAATCCTTACTCGATACCGATCGTAACAGTCTGCCCCTTTAACCGAGGTTGGTTTCTCAACCGCAGGCTCCCAATCAACCTCATCATACACCGAGTATGGGTGTGCCCATCGAATGTCATAGTTGACACCGGCAGCCCTTACATTAGGCCCTGAGACCCCGGCTTCAACCATTTCCTCTGCATTAGCGTATCCAACACCTTGTAGCCTGACCAGCCAAATCGTTGATTCGTCAAGCATCATTTCGTATTCTTCTATACGCTTTTCGAATAATTTTACCTTAGCTACCATTCTATCGCCAAAGCCAATTGGTATGTCTCGCTTGACACCGCCAATTCTTGGGTAATTGTAGTGCATTCTCGACCCGCCTAGTTCTTGCAGCAGGTCAAGGAACATTTCCCGGTCCCTCATACACCAAGTCATCAAAGTTAAATTTCCAATGTCAGGACCGAATGCACCCAACCACATAAGGTGGCTTGCAAGCCTCTGTAATTCTGCAGCAATAAGCCGGATGTACTCTGCCCTTGCTGGTACATCAGCTTCAAGCAAGTCCTCAGCAGCATAGATGTAGGAATTTGCCCAAGTCATGGCGCTTACATAGCAAAGCCTGTCACAATAAGGAGTGACCTGCGTGAAATCTCTCGATTCACAGATTTTTTCTACCCCGCGATGGATGTAACCTAGTTCT
>Ga0160422_10002766_pt1 | contig 10943 bp, 8 predicted proteins | sample Fk160mmetaG_FD_108192 | JGI IMG/M metagenome (GOLD analysis project Ga0160422, IMG submission 108192) | Marine microbial communities from the Central Pacific Ocean - Fk160115 60m metaG | ecosystem: Environmental > Aquatic > Marine > Oceanic > Photic zone | place: The Central Pacific Ocean... | reverse complement strand
TTCCAGTAGGACTTTTCTAGATAGACGAAGTTTTCCTGTTTTTTTATCTTTTTCAATAAGTTTAACTTCAATTTCATCACCTTCGCTTAATACAGATTCTACATTTTCTAATCTTTCCCATGATATTTCAGATATATGTAATAAACCATCTGTATTTTTTCCAATTCCTATAAACGCACCATAAGGCATGATTGACTTTACAGTTCCATTGTAAACTTCTCCTACTTCAGGAATAAAACAAATATCTTTAACAGTTTTAATTGCTTCATCTATACCTTCTTGGTTAGTTCCCAAAATTTCAACTTCTCCTTCGCCTGTTTCAATCTCATTAATTACAATAGTTGTTCCAGTATCTTCCTGCATTTTTTGAATTACTTTACCCCCTGGTCCAATAACAGCACCTATCAAATCTTTAGGAATTGTGAGTTTAATTATTTTTGGTGCATGAGCTTTTAATTCTTTTCTTGTTTCTGGAAGTGTTTTTAGCATTTCTTCTAAAATATGCAATCTTCCTTTTTTTGATTGCTCTAGTGCAGTTTCTAATATTTCATAAGAAAGACCTTTGATTTTTATATCCATTTGACAAGCTGTAATTCCGGCTTCAGTTCCAGTAACTTTAAAGTCCATATCACCTAAGTGATCTTCATCTCCTAAAATATCAGATAGTATAGCATTTTTATTATTTTCTGGATCTGTAATCAGTCCCATAGCAATTCCCGAGACAGGTTTATCTAAAATTATTCCGGCGTCCATCAAAGCTAATGTTCCTGCGCAAACAGTAGCCATTGAAGAAGACCCGTTAGACTCTAAAATTTCTGATACAACTCTAATTGTATATGGGTTTTCTTCTGAAATCATTGATTTTAATGCACGTTGAGCTAAATTTCCATGACCAATCTCTCTTCTACTAACACTAAATTTCATTCTGGCTTCACCTGTAGAAAATGGTGGAAAATTATAGTGCAAATAAAACTTTTCTGCCCCAGTCAATGTAACAGTATCTAATTTATTCTCATCCATTGATGTTCCTAGCGTAACAGTTGTTAAAGATTGTGTTTCTCCTCTAGTAAAGATTGCAGAGCCATGTGTTTTCGGTAAATAACTTACTTCACACCATATTGGTCTAATCTCATCAGTTTTTCTTCCGTCTAATCTTTGTTGATTATCCAAAATAAAGTCTCTAATAGCTTTTTTTTCTATTTTATGAAAATAACTAGAAATTTCATTTTCTATTTCTTCAATTTCATCATCAGAAAAAGAATGCAATACTTCATCTTTTATTTTTTTTAAACGCTCACTTCTTTCTTTTTTTTCTGTTTTTTCAGAAGCTAATTGATATATTTTATCATAACACAGGTTTTTGATTTTTTCAAATAATTCTTCATTTATTACAGTTTTTTCGTAATCTCTGGTTTCAATATTTCCAACTTTTTTAGAAAGGTTCTCTTGAGCTAAACATTGAACTTTTATAGCTTCATGTGCGAATTTTATTGCCTCTAACATTTCTTTTTCAGAAATTTCTTTCATTTCTCCTTCAACCATTATAATCGAATCCTTTGATGCTCCTACCATAAGATCAATATCAGATTCCTCCATAGTAGATTTGCTAGGGTTTATAATAAATTCTCCATTGACTCTTCCAACTCTAGCTTCAGAAATAGGCCCATCAAATGGAATGTCAGACAAACTTAGAGCAGTGGAAGCCGCAAGTCCAATTAATGAATCAGGACAGACATTTTCATCATGAGACATCAATTGAATCATTATTTGAGTTTCAGAGTGATAATCTTTAGGAAATAGAGGTCTTAATACTCTGTCTACTAATCTCATTCCTAAAATTTCTTGGTCTGATGGCCTACCTTCTCTTTTTAGAAATCCTCCGGGGAATCTACCTGCAGCTGCAAATTTTTCTCTGTAATCAACAGTAAGAGGAAGAAAATCAATACCTTCTTTTGCTTCGTATGAAGAAACAACTGTTGCCAACAACATTGTGTCACCCATTCTAACAACACACGATCCATGAGATTGTTTTGCTAATAGTCCAGTTTCTAATAAAATTTCTCTACCATCATGTAGATTGATTTTTTCTGTCTTTAATTCAGGTTTCATTTAATTTAATTAAGTGTATTAATAAGGGGAAAAGAAAAAATTATTTTCTCAATCCTAGTTCAGTAATGATATTTCGGTACCTCGAAATATCTTTTTTTTGTAGATATTTCAACAATCTTTTTCTTTTTCCAACTAAAAGAATAAGAGATCTCTCAGTGTGAGTATCTTTTTTATTTTTTTTAAGATGTTCTGTAAGATGTTCAATTCTTTTAGAAAATAATGCTAATTGTGCTTCAGTAGAACCTGTATTTTCAGTAGAATTACCATATTTTTTGAATATGGATTTTTTTTCTTCTTTGTTTAAATGCATATCATTTTATATTATCCGCGGGGCAAAGGTAATGTATTATTGTAATAATTACACTAAAATCAATAATAAATTAGTGAAAGGAAATCATGAACTTTCTTTTTTAAATTTTTTCTTTCGACAATAAAATCAAGAAAACCCTTTTCAAGTAAAAACTCAGAACGTTGAAAACCATCTGGTAAATCTTTCCCAATAGTCTCTTTAATAACTCTTGGTCCTGCAAAACCAATTAATGCATTTGGTTCTGCAATATTAATATCACCGAGCATAGAAAAAGAAGCGGTAGCTCCACCAAAAGTTGGATTAGTTAGAAGAGAAATGAAAGGTATTTTTTTTTCAGATAAAAGAGCAAGTTTTCCTGAAGTTTTAGCGAGTTGCATCAATGACAACCCTGACTCCATCATTCTTGCGCCCCCTGATTTAGAAATAATCATAAAGGGAGTTTTGTACTTTATACAATAATCAATTGATCTTGAAATTTTTTCACCAACAGCAGATCCAATTGACCCGCCTATGAAATTAAAATTCATACAAGCAATTAATATTTCTTTTTTATGTAGTTTTCCTGTAGCTACACTTATTGCTTCATGTATATTAGATTTATTCGTTGCGGTTTTTAATCTGTCGGTATATTTTTTTGTATCAACAAATGATAATGGATCAATGGACTTGATATTTGAAAATAGTTCTTTAAATTTTTTATTATCAAATAAAATTTCAAAGTACTCCCGGCTATTTATTTTTTCATGATGATTACATTCATTACAAACATAGAATTGTTTTTTAAAGTCTTCACTCAGCACTAAATGTGAGCAGTTTGAACATTTATACCATAAACCAGTGGGGAGATCTTTTTTGTCCTTAGTCTCTGTGTATATCCCTTGTTTTTTTCTTTTAAACCAATCTGACATACTAACTAATTTTTCCTTGACAAGCAAGAGAATTATTCTTGGCTCTTTTAAGTAGTTTTTCTTGAGATTTTTCTTTATTTTTTTCTTTCCAACTATTTAATGCGTCTTCTTGTAAGGCCCTTCCATATGAAAAAGTTAAATTCCAAAAATTATTTCCTAAATCATTTAATTTTGAATTCATGTGGTATAAATGAGATGTAGCTTTTTCGCTACTTTGACCACCAGAAAGAAATGCGATTCCTGGTACTTCAAAAGGAACAGTCTCTTTTAAACATTTTAGAGTCATTTCGGCTACTTTTATAGGATTATCTGAACAAGAATTTTGACAATCTTTTCCGCATATCACCATATTTGGTTTTAAAATAATACCCTCCAATAATACGTCAAACAACTTAAGTTTTTCAAATACAATATTTAAAACATTTTTGGTTACTTCATAGCATCTATTAATGTTATGTTCTCCCTCCATTAAAATTTCTGGTTCAACTATAGGAACTAAATTACTTTCTTGACATAGTGATGCGTATCTAGCTAATGCATGAGCATTAGCTTCAATACAAGTTTTAGAGGGTAAGGTTTTTTCATCTATAGTAATAACTGCCCTCCATTTAGTAAAGCTAGCGCCTAAGTTTGCATATTCAATTAGTCTTTCTCTAAGTCCGTCTAAACCTTCAGTAATTTTTTCTTTATCTTTTCCAGCTAAATTTTTTGCACCAGTATCCACTTTAATTCCAGATAAAATACCTTTACTTCTTAAATATTCTGGAAATGGAATATTACATTCAATCGTATTTTGTTTAATGGTTTCATCAAACATTATAATACCACTCACATAATTTTCTAGTCCGGGTGAAGTAAATAACATATCACGATATTCATTTCTACTAAAAGGAGTGCTTTCTATTCCAATAGAATTAAATCGTTTTGTGCAAGTTGGTGTACTTTCGTCTGCTGCTAAGATTCCTTTTCCAGTGGTAACCATTTGATTTGCAATTTTGATTAATTTTTCTTTGTTCATAACGATGAATTTTTGCTAAAATAAAATTTTTCATTTTAAAATGGATATCCAATTCCAATATTTAAATTTAAATCACCTTTTAGTGCTTTTTTAAACGGATTATCAACCCAATTATTATCATCAATTTGATATGGGTATCTCAAAGGAGTCGCTAAATCAATTCTTAATATTAATAAATTTACATCATATCTTAATCCAAAACCTAAACCGATAGCTATTTCTGAAATAAAGTTTGTTTCAAATTTTGATCCTGGTTGATTTTCTCTTTCTTTTAAATTCCAAATATTACCTGAATCACAAAAAATAGCACCTTTCATTTTATATGAGCCAATATTAAACATTGGAAATCTGTATTCAATATTTGATTCAAATTTTATGTCACCTAAAAAATAATTAATACTACTTTCGTTTCCTTTAAAAGACCCTGGTCCTAATGAAAATGGATTCCAAGCTCTAACACCATTTGTACCTCCACCAAAAAATTGTTTTTGAGCAGGAATTTGTTCAGAGTTTCCATAAGGGAATCCAATACCAAAATAAGTCCTTAATACTAGAATACTTTCTTTATTAAAAACTAAATATCTCCTTAAATCTATTTCACCAGTCAAATACTGAGTATATCTGTTTTGAAATAATGTATAATTTCCAAATTCATCTCTGTTGAAATTCATAATATTTGCTATTAAATCAATTGAAAGTCCGCTCATTTCTAATTTTGCTTTAATAAATGAGTAGTTTTTAAGTTTTCTAAATTGTTGATTATTGTAAATCATTATGTAACTGCTCCCTGTGATTAAATGATTACTGTATTGGTTTTGAAGTAACTGATTTGATAAATACTCTTCTTGAAAATCGGAACTTTCATTAAACATTTTCACATAACTAAATTCAATTAAATTAAAATAGTGTGAAAAGTTTTTGTTAGAGTTGAAATTGTAGCCAAAGAGTGTAGTTTTAAAGATAGATCTGGTAAAATCAGGTCTTTGTTGCTTCATGAATGAAAGCTTAAAATTTGTATTTGGAGATTTTATATTTGAAATTAAAATTGGCGAAATAAGTCTTGGGATTTTGAGAGAGGTTTCCCCTCCTAGTTCCCAAATATTAAAAAAAGAGTTATTGGAATTTAAATTTGTTCTAGTTTCTAACGCGCCTTTAAATTTAAAATTAAAATTTTCAGCGCCCTTGAATATATTTTTATTTCCAAATTTTAAATTCAATGATGTACCATAATTGCCTGATGAGTTTGTTCCTTCGGCTTCAATTCTATAATACATTTTTTTTTGTTTTTTCAAATCTATAATGCAATCTAATGAGTTTTTATTTTCAGATTCAGAAAAATATATATTGATAGATTTAAATATTTTTAAGTTTGATAGATTATTTCTTGTTTGATTTGTTTTTTTTAATGAAAATAATTGACCTGGTTTAATGTTTATTGCACGTTTTAAAGCTTTAAGCTTAATTTCAGTTTTATTTTTTAAAGAATCTAAATAATTATTTTCATTCAAAATTAAGGTATCAGAATCAATCAAAATACTAATTTTGTTTAAATAGTATTTTTCATTAGCATTAGTTAAACTTGAATCAACTTGAAAAATTAGTGTTACAGAATCGGTTTTAACAGTATCAGCTAAGTATACTAATGATTTCTCATTAAAATTGTAATATCCATTATTTTGAAAAATAGTAACTATTCTTTTTGCTTCTCTGTTTAATAATTCTATGTTTAATGGGTCCCCTTTTTTAACTTCACTTTTTTTTTCAATATTTGGAATGTCGAAATTTGGATAAACAATATTTTTAATTGTATAATTTTTACCCAAATTAATATTATAATTAACAATTGCTTTTTTGTTTAAATAAATGGTATTGGTATCAACAGTATTATTGAAGTATCCTTTGTTTTTTAAATACCTTTCAATTTGTAATTTACTTTTAGTTGTTAATTTTTGATCTAAAATAACAGGTTTTTCTCCAATCTTTCTTAAGTATTTATTTATTGAATTATTTTTGAGGCTATCAGTTAAATTGTAAATTCCAAGATGAAAGGTAATTAACTTTCCAATAATTTTTTTATTGGGTTTTTGTTTTATAATTTTTTTGATTTCAAAATCATTTATTTTTTCTTCATTTAAAATGATGTTATTTCTAATTAATAAATGTTTATTTTTAGGGACATGTTTAGTTGTAGTACAAGAATTGAGAATAATTAAAATTGAAAAAAAAACTAAAAGATTTTGCATCTAAATATGTTATTTACAACAAATTTATATTTTATCATTGATAATGATTTCAAAAAGTGAAATAAAGTTTTTAAAATCCCTTAATCTTTTAAAATTTAGAGAGAAACATAAAATGTTCAAAGTAGAGGGGTGGCGCTCAATCAAAGAATTTATTGACTCTAATTATAAAATGGTAGATATTTATCAATCTTCAGACGAAATTTGCGCTACTTTTACTCATATGAAATATAAAAAAATAAGAAAAAGTGACCTTAAAGTTATTAGTTCATTCAAAAACCCTAATAATGTAGTTGCAGTTTTTAAAATTAAAAATTCAAAAATTAATATTAATTCTCTTAAAAAAGAAATAGGAATTTATTTAGAAGATGTTAATATTCCTGGTAATCTAGGATCAATTATAAGAACTTGTGATTGGTTTGGAATTAATAACGTTATATGTTCAAATGAATCTGTTGATGTTTTTAACCCAAAAGTTGTTCAAGCTTCTATGGGTTCTTTGTCCAGAATTTCTGTAAGTTATGTAAATACCGAAAAATTTTTATTTGAAATTAAAAAGAAAAATATCAATTCATATGTTGCAGATTTAGATGGTAAAAGTATTTATGTTCATCCAAAATTAGATAATGGAATTATTTTTTTTGGTAATGAAGCTAGAGGAATTTCTAATAAAATAAAAGATCAAGTTTTAAATAAAATTTCAATACCAAAAAAGAACACCAAATGCGAATCTCTAAATTTGTCTGTTTCTTTAGGGGTTATTATTTCTCAGATTTTTAGAAGATAGAATTTTTATTCAAAGGTAAGTGAAAATAATATTGTTCTCGAATAAAGAGACTCTATATTAGATGTTATTAACTCAACATTATTTATTTGTAATAAGTCATTAAATCCGTAAAAATATTTAATTTCCGGAGCAAGTTTAAAGTAAGGTAAGTAAATATCTATTCCAAAACCAAATTCAATTCCGTAATCAATTTCATCTAATTTAAAAAGATTTATATCCTCAACTTCTTTTTTAGATGCCATATCATAGGTTAATCTCGAACCTAAAAGAAAATATGGTCTCATATTTTTATGCCTTAAGGATCTATATTTGAGTAAAATTGGTAAGTCAAGGTTAGAGCTTTCAGTGCTTTTAATAATTTCAATATTTTCAAATGAAGTAAAATTAATATCCCTTTGTGTAAAAGTTAAAGATGGTATAAATCTTAAGTTTAAATTTTTTAAAATTTTTAAGTCACATACTATTCCTACGTTAAAACCAGGTGAAGAAATTGCAGAAATATTTTTTACAGATTGATTTTGTTGGTAGTCAATTTTTAAATTAGTATTCATTAAACCTAATGTAAATCCAAAATGATACCATTGCTTATCATACTTGGGTAAATTAAGCAAATTTGTATTTTGAGATTTTAAATTTGAAGAAATTATAATAATTATGGCAAGAAATATTTTTTTCATAGTATTTGCAATATAATTAGATTTATTTATCCAACCATTAAATGTGCTTTAGGATAGTTGTAATTTGGGTTCTTTTTTTTCTGAATTAATGAAAAAGCCATTAGTAAAGTTCCTATTCTTCCAATAAACATCGTTATAATAATAATAATTTGACCAATATTTGAAAGTTCTGCGGTTGTGTTTCCTGTCGACAAGCCAACAGTGGAAAAAGCAGATGTTTGCTCAAATAATAAATAGATAGGGTTTATATTTGGGTCTGTGATTAAGAGACAAATCCAACCAATAAAAATTACAATTAGTGCAAATAATAGAATTGAGTATGATTTATATAAAAGACTTGATGATATTCTTCGATTAAATATTTCCACATTTTTTTTACCTCTAATTGTTGAGGAAAATGAATAAATAATTAGAACAAATGTGTTTGTTTTAATTCCACCACCAAATGAACCTGGGGAGGCTCCTATAAACATTAAAAAGATGAATGTTATAAGTAATGGAAATCCTAAAGTGCTAAAATCTATAGCAGTAAAACCAGCAGTTCTTCCGCTTGTTGAATGAAAAATTAAATCTGTTATTTTCTCAAGTAAACTACCGTCTATGCTTGTGGATTCTAATAAATATAAAGCAATAGAGCCAATAAAAATTAACATAAATGAAGAAAGCAAGGAAATTTTAGTTGTTAAATGAAGTGTTTTCCAATTTCTTTTTTTTGAAAAATTTGAAAATACATCACTTAGGGTGGGGAATCCAATTGCCCCAAGAAAAATTAGAATAGTAAAGTACCATTTTAAATTCAATGAATTCACAAAATCATCTGACAAAATAAATCCAGCATTATTAAATGCACTAATTGAGTGAAAAACAGATTCAAATAGCATTTTGTAATCAAATTGGTAACTAGAAAAAATTAAAAAAGTCCCAATTAATTCGATTATTATACTAAAAGTAAATACTCTAATTAGTAAGCTTTTCCCACTTAATAAGTTTTGAGTATTAAAATTTTCACTTATCATTTTTTGTTGTTCAATTCCAAGACCTTTTCTAGAAAAAAGTGCAAAAAAGGTTGCGAAGGCAATGATATTCACACCTCCTAACTGAATTAAAATGAGTATAACTAATTGTCCCTTAAAAGAAAAATCTATAGCTGTATCTAAAACAGTAAGGCCGGTTACAGTACAAGAGCTGACTGATGTAAACAAGGCATCTTTTAATCCTATGCTAGTGCCCGAACTTGCAATTTCAGGCATCATTAATAACAAAGTTCCAACTATAATTAAACTAGAGAAAGATATGATCAATAGAATAGGAGGGGATATTGGTTTTTTATTTATTTCAGAATCGCTTGATTTAATTGTATTTGATAATGAATCAAAGAAAAAATAAAATTGTATGATTAAAATGCATAAGATTCTAATACTTGATAATTGGTTATATAATATATTGGGCAGAAAATAATTTGTTAAGTCAAGAGAAATTAAAAAAATGAGAAAGGATAGAAATTTATTTTTTTTGATAAAATCAAAAAAATTAACATGAACCGCTCCTCTTATGAAATAAGAAGTTATGTAAAATATAGAGACAATAAGAATTACTGAATTTTGTTCCTTAACTAAAAAATTACTGAATCCAAAATTTAAAATAATAACTGCTAAAACTAAAAATGAACCGATTAAGTTATATTGTCCAATAATTTTGGGAATATTTTGATTAGCATCGTAAAATTTAAGTTTTAACTTTCTAATAATTTTTTTTAGTGTCATTTTTTAATTATTATTTTCCAATTTAGTCAATAATTCATTTAAATTGATTGGATTTGTTCCGATTTTATCGCAAGATAATGCGCCACTTTCGTTAGAAATTTCAGCAATTTTATTGATTGGTAAGTTTAAATGAACTAGCAAAGATGAGATGCAGATTACATTATCACCAGCCCCAGTAACATCAGGGTTAATTTTTTTTTGTCCATTTTGTCTGTGAAAATTTCCGTCATTAAATACACATAATCCTTTTTTTCCTAAAGTTAATATAATCCAATCTGATTTAGTTTTAATTCTAATTTCTTCACACGCTTTTTTTAAGGATTTATTATTTAATTTAATTTTTTGATTTAAAAATAATTCAGCTTCTTTAAGGTTGGGCTTTATGAGTTTAACTTTTTTATACTCTATGAAATTTTTTTCTTTTGGATCTACCATAACTGCTTTATTGTATTTTTTTGCAGCACTAAGTATCGATTTTATCATAGTTTTATCTAAAAGTCCTTTATTGTAATCTTGTATAATTATAAAGTCAACCTCTGGTATATGTAATTTGATTTTTTTTAATAAGGTTTTTTTTTCAATCGTATGATTGTAATTTATTTTTTCAATATCAAATCTTGAATGATGTTTTGATTTTGATGTAATTATTCTAGTTTTGATTGTTGTTTGTTTATTTTTAAAAATTCCAGATGTTTTAATTTTATTTTTTTTTAGTATAGATAATATTTTATTTCCTTCATAGTCATTTCCAATAAGCCCAAATAAAAAAACATTAGTTTTTATATTTTTTAAGCTCAATGCAACATTAGCAGCTCCCCCAACTTGTTCTAATTTAGTATTAACATCTACAATATCAATAGGAGCCTCCGCTGATTTTCTGTTGATTTCTCCAAATAAATATCTATCCAGCATTAAGTCTCCAATTACCATAACTTTTCCTTTTGAGTAGGATCGCAATAATTCTAAAATCATTTTATGAAAGTTTAGATAGACTTCTTTTTAATCTTGAAATTGCTTCAATTAAATCATTTTTTGAAGATGCAATTGAGATTCTAATACAATTTTTATCACCAAAAGCACTTCCACTAACAGTTGCAACTTCAGCTTCTTCTAAAAAAAACATACTCAAAT
>Ga0160422_10002765_pt1 | contig 10944 bp, 8 predicted proteins | sample Fk160mmetaG_FD_108192 | JGI IMG/M metagenome (GOLD analysis project Ga0160422, IMG submission 108192) | Marine microbial communities from the Central Pacific Ocean - Fk160115 60m metaG | ecosystem: Environmental > Aquatic > Marine > Oceanic > Photic zone | place: The Central Pacific Ocean... | reverse complement strand
TGCCGGTCGCACGGGCGTCAATGGATTGTCGCTCGGGATACGCGGTCAATTTCGAAATGTTGATTTCAATGTCGCCCGAAGTGTCTATCATTTTGCAGGGAGCTCAACGCATTTGGGCCTTGTCCTCCGCCTGCCAAATCAAGCGCGTAAAACACCGCCTGCGAACGCCTGATTTTAGCGTGGTCATCCTATCTTCGACGCATGGGCAAGAGCCGTATCAACATCGCCATTGACGGACATTCGAGTGCTGGAAAAAGCACTTTGGCCAAATCTCTGGCCAAGGAATTGAACTATGTCTACATCGATACGGGAGCCATGTACCGGGCAGCTGCGTTGCACGCCATGCGAGAGCGCAGCGTGATGGATGCCGTTGTGAACGAAGTCGGATTGCGGGCCGGATTGGACCGCATGTTTCTTGCGTTTAGATACAATCCCCAAACCGAGCAAAGCGAAATTCACTTGAATGGCGTCAACGTGGAAAAGGAAATCCGCAGCATGGAAGTCGCATCGAAAGTGAGCCTTGTCGCCCGCGTCCCTGAAGTACGTCAGAAGCTGGTGGCCATTCAACGACGCATGGCGGAAGCTGGAGGTGTGGTCATGGACGGCCGCGACATAGGAACGGTTGTTCTTCCCAACGCCGAATTGAAAGTTTTCATGACTGCCGACCCTGAGACCAGGGCTTATCGTCGCCTGAACGAGATGAGGGAAAATGGCAAAGACGTGTCGTACGACGAAGTCCTTGAAAACGTTCTTGAACGCGATCGCATCGATTCCGCGCGGTCAGTTGCTCCTCTTCGTCAGGCAGAAGACGCTGTGGTGGTAGACAACAGCGATTTGACCGTGGAAGAACAATTCAACTTCCTCGTTTCCTTGGCGCGAACACGCATGGAGGAAGACGCTTAATGGGTCGCATCCTGTACACATTTTTGGCCCTGCTCTCCCTGGCGGGATGCAACCGCGCCCAAAGCACCTTTGAGAACATTGGTCCAACGAAACCGGCTTTCCTGAGCGCAGACAGTCTAGCTGTAGACAGCTTGATGGGCACTTTGTCAATGGAACAACAAATTGCCCAACTCTTGATGGTCCCCATTTATGCTCGCGAAGACACTTCGGGGTGGAGCGAATCGGAAAGATGGGCACGCGAACTTGGACTTGGTGGCGTCATATGCATGCAAGGCGGTCCTGATCACCAGCGCATCCGCCTTTCGCGATTGCAACAAGAAGCCAAAATCCCCCTTATGGTTGCTTCAGATGCGGAATGGGGCTTGGGGATGCGCCTAGATAGCACGAGGTCTTTCCCCAGAGCCATGACACTTGGGGCGACCAGAAATCCAAAGTTGGTTCGGTTGTTCGGGAAAGTGGTCGGACAGAGCCTCAGGGCGACAGGTGTGCATGTGAATTTTGCCCCCGTAATCGACGTGAATTCCAATCCGTTGAACCCAGTCATTGGCAGTCGAAGTTTTGGCGAATCCGTCACATGGGTTGGGCAACTTGCGCAAGCCTATGCCGATGGGCTGCAAGATGTTCACGTTTTGGCCACTGCAAAACATTTTCCGGGCCACGGCGACACGGACAGCGATTCGCACAAGACCCTGCCCACCGTGAACCATCCCAGAGAGAGGCTTGACTCGGTCGAACTCGCCCCCTTTCGTCATGCATTTTATCACGGCACAAGCGCCGTCATGGTGGCCCATCTCGATGTTCCAAGTCTCGACAGCGCCGAAGCCCAGCCTTCCACCCTGTCACCTTTGATTGTTGACAGTCTTCTGCGTGGTGAAATGGGGTTCGAAGGACTCGTTTTTACTGATGCCATGAGCATGAAAGGCTTCGCGGACTTTGCCAGTGAACGACCGCGCATTCGAGACGCCATCCTTGCGGGGAACGATGTCTTGTTGTTCCCAGGAAATCCGGAAGCCGCCATCGCTGAAACCATGGATGCACTGGCTGACGGAAGCTTAGACTCCGCCTCCGTATCTGACAAATGTCGCCGAATTCTGATGGCCAAATTGTGGTGTCGTTCGTATGAACCCGTCCCAGATGTTGGAGAACCGTGGGAGCCGGCGGGAGCTGAGGCGATTCATCGGGAATTGATCTCTCAAAGTCTGACCTTACTCCCTGGTGCTGATTCGGCGACCCATGCACCACTTTTGGCCAAGTCAGGTCGTTTGGTCCTGCTGGATCTCGCAAACCACGATGCCTCTTGTGCCCCACTCGAAGCCCAATTGCGTGAGCATTTGAGAGACGGATGGCATGTTGAGAGGCACGTCTTGGGCAAAGACGGAAGCGGTCTAGGGCGCAAAAGAGTGAAGTCGGCATTGGCCTCCGCCGATCACATCCTTGTCACTGCCTCGGAAGTGAGCCACAGCCCATCACGAAATTTTGGTCTTCAATTGGAGGGCATTGAGGCAATGGTTCGTGCCCTTGAAAAAGAAGGCATCGATCCAACACGTGTGAATCTTGTGTGGATGGGGAATCCCTATGCACTCAAGGATCTCACCATGTTGTCCCCTCGTGTGAGTTCAGTCCTTGTGGCATATCAAGACGATTCGCGCACATGCGAGGCCGTTGCAGATGCCCTCGCAGGAGTGGCGTCAGTTCAAGGCAAACTTCCCGTTTCTCCCACGAATGCGCCGTGGCGAGAAGGAGACGGCTTGAATTGGCGAGGCAATCAACGTCTTGGTAAATGGGTGGACGGACGTGATTCAACGTGGTCAAAGCCTTCCTTTTTGGTGGACAGCCTGCTTCATGTTGCGATGGAGGAAGAGGCCATGCCCGGGGCGCGTGTGGTGGTTGCCCATCGTGGTCACATTGTTCTAGACAAATCAGTGGGAACACTCGATGGCGAAATTCCTGTTTCGGGTACGTCGCTGTACGACCTTGCTAGCATCACCAAAGTGGCAGCAACCGCAAATGCTCTCATGAGATTGGTGACTGAGAATCGACTGGATGTCGATGCCCACTTGAGTTCGCTGATTCCCGATTTAGGAGATCACGATCTAGGCATGCGAACGGTTCGAGAGGTTTTGACACACCAAGCTGGCTTAGAACCTTGGATTCCTTTTTACATCTCTGCATTGGAGGACAGTTCTGGAGTTTTCGGAAATGTTTCCACTGAGGGTTGCGACATTGAAGTCACTCCCAACTTGTACCTTGAAGAGGCGTACACAGATACTGTTTGGGCCATGATTTTGGGTGCTGATCTCAAGCCCGCAGGGACATACAAATACAGCGATCTAGGCTTTTATTTGTGGCGAAAGCTCTTTGCTCTTCAAGGCATAGAATTGGACACCTGGTTTGAGCACGAAGTCTCAGAACCCTTTGGATGGAGTACAATGGGCTACAAGCCGCTCTCGCGCGGCATTGCACCAAAGGACATCGCTCCCACAGAAAACGATGAGGTCTTCCGACAAAACGTCGTCCGGGGAACGGTTCATGATCCTGGCGCCGCGATGCAAGGAGGGGTTGGAGGTCATGCCGGTTTGTTTTCAAATGCATACGACCTTGCCGAATTGGGTGAAGTATGGTTGCGGGGAGGGACCATGCGCCAAGTTGAGCTCGTGCAAGAAAATGTGCTCGAAGCATGGACGAATCGAGGGTTTCCTCAAGGGGACAATCGTCGCGGACTGGTGTTTGACAAACCTGCTTTGGAGTCGGATTCTGGCCCCACATGTGACTTGTCCTCTTGGGAGAGCTTTGGTCATACCGGATTTACGGGAACCATGTTGTGGATTGACCCCGTCTACGACTTGGTTTACGTGTTCTTGAGCAACAGAACGTTTCCCGATGCAAGCAACAACAAACTGCTCCAATTGAATACGCGAACAGAAATTCAGCGCGTCGTCCTTGAACATCTCGGGGCTGTGAGTCGTTTTGGGAACAGAAATGAGTAAGTCATCCGCAACCTCCGTCCTGCGAATTGGCATCGTATGCTATCCCACATTTGGGGGAAGCGGTGTGGTGGCGACAGAACTGGGAAAAGCCTTGGCATCTCAAGGTCACGAAGTTCATTTCATCACCTACAACCAACCCGTACGACTGGGTTCGTTTCAACCTGGAGTGTACTATCACGAAGTAGAGGTTTCTAAGTATCCGCTTTTTGAGTACCCTCCATACGAGTTGGTCCTGACGAGTAAAATGGTTGAAGTTGTTCAGACTCACGAACTCAATCTCCTGCACGTGCACTACGCCATTCCTCACGCCAGTGCAGCTGTCAATGCAAAGCGCATACTTGCTGAGAGTGGACGCAATGTGCCCGTCATCACCACGCTCCATGGCACAGACATCACGTTGCTAGGCAAGGATGCTTCCTTCAAACCCGTCATCACCCATGCCATCAACACGAGTGATGTTGTGACGACCGTGTCGCAAAGTTTGAAAAATGACACGGAGCGGTTGTTCGAGGTGAGTAAGGACATTGAGGTCGTTCACAACTTCGTAAGTCCGAGACATTATGAACGTCGTGCCGACTTGGAATTTCGGTCCAAGTTGAGCCCCCAGGGCAAACCCGTATTGTGCCACATCAGCAACTTTCGACCCGTAAAAAGGGTGACCGATGTCATCGAAATTTTTGCCCGTGTTCGAGCCCGCATGGAGGTCGCCTTGCTCATGGTCGGGGATGGTCCTGAGCGCCCCCACGCTGAGGCGCGGTGCCGAGAACTGGATGTGTTTGACGACGTGGTGTTTCTCGGAAAAGTGAAAAACCCCATCGAACCGCTTCTCATCTCGGACCTTCTGCTGCTGCCCTCAGAAACAGAAAGTTTTGGACTGGTCGCTCTGGAGGCCATGGCCGCTTCAGTCCCTGTAATTTCTTCCAACGTCGGGGGCTTGCCCGAGGTCAACGTTCACGAAGAGACTGGTTTCTTGCGTGATGTTGGAGATGTAGATGCCATGGCAAATGACGCCATGGCAATCCTGTCACCAAATGCCTTGGCAGATTTCAAAACACGCGCAAAAGACAGAGCTGCTGAATTCACCATCGAGCGTGTGCTACCCCGTTATCTCGAGCTCTATGACCGTGCTTTACAACAAGTAGACTCATGAGCACTTCGCGCATCGGACATCGCATTGTCGTGAGCACTTCTGGAGACCGATGGATGGCCACAATTAACTCCTCCATTCCTTCCTGGCAGCGACAATCTCTTGAATTGTGGTTTGGTGCGTGGATGGCACTCGGAGCAATGTTGGTTTATGGGATTTTTTCTTTTCCCGGCTCGGAGCGCACATTTTACTCCATTTGTTTGGGATTCTGGGCTTTTTTCGCCTTCAAGGCCTACCGAGCGGTCAGGTGGAGGCGGTCAGGATTGGAAGTTGTCCAGCTCAGCTCCCAGGGCCTGGAGTTGCGCAACGATCATGGAGACAAGACGGGACGAGCATTTACGTGTGCACTCATTGAAGTGCAACCAGCCCTTGCCATTGAACCAAATCCACGGTCCTTTTTGGAATCCATGGAACAGCAATTTTGGGTGGTTGGTGGAGACCGAATTCACGTCAACATCCGTGGCAAGGTCCATGTATTTGGTAAACAACTAGATTCAAGAGATGCTCGCCAACTCGCAAAGGTGTTCAACCAACGTCTCGCCAAGCTTCAGAAATCTTCTGCTGCATCCGGCGGTTGATTGCAAGGAGCACAAGTTGGCTCAGTATTGGAGGGCTAGTCCTTTGTGAAAAGTAAATCCACGGCAGCAAAATAGCCCTGAGCTCCGAGGCCCGATACGCACGCTTTTGCCGCCTGAGCTGTGAGACTTTTTTGCCGAAATGTCTCCCTCGCATGAATGTTACTCAGGTGAACCTCTACCGTCGGAATGGAAATGGCGTCCACCGCATCACGTAATGCAACTGACGTATGGCTGTAACCGCCTGGGTTGAATATTACCCCAATGCAATCATTTTGGGATTCATGCAGGGCATTGACAAGTTCGCCTTCGACGTTGCTTTGAAATGAGATGACTTCGCCCCCAAGTCCTTCGGCATGTGAGCGAACTGCATTTTCAAGTTCAGGAAGGGTCAATGCGCCGTAAAGGGACACGTCACGTTGCCCCAACAAATTGAGGTTTGGACCGTGCAAAAGGAGAATGCGCTTACTCATTGCAGGACAAGAGGTTTGAGGCCATGGACAAACAAAATTTCACCCAAACCATTGAAACGCTCAAAGGCATCCTCCCCCATGGTTTCAATATCTCGTTGGGTGAATCCCAAAATGACAAGGTCCGCACCGCCAGATTTGTTCTTGACAGTCTGCACCGAACTGCCTTCATAGGAGACATGTTCAATGTTTTGTTCAGCGATGGGCAAGCGTCCCTTCAAAATGCTTTCGCGTAACGCTTCTTCCTCTTCCTTTGCCCTTTCCCCATCGTATAGAAAAAATACGCTGATGCTAGCCTCATCCCATTCGGGATGGCCCTGAAGGATATAAGCGAGTAAAATCATCAAGCTCGAATTGCTTGCATCGTCGGGATTGATCCACAAGTGAATGTCGTGCTTGTTCCCAAACTCTCGTCCACTGCTGCGGAGCAATGCCAAGTCCAATCCCGCCGCAACAAGCAAAGAAAAATTGTCTAGGAGCTGATCGCGATTCGCAGAATGGTCAGGCGCATACTCCATCAAGAAGAGGTTGTTTCCCTTTCCCGAAATCCCTGGCAATTGAATGCACTGGGCGATTGCAGATGTGTATGAAGGGCTGATGATGGTGTCGAGGTGGACACGGCTTTTATTCCCCCTGGCTCTTTTCACCAACTCAGCTTGTGCAAGTCGAGCATCTTCTTGTGTTTCATTGCTCAAAAAGCCCTTGATGAAGTGCATGTAGGTTCCAAAACCGTGTCGATACGCCACCCATCTCACCATGTCAAACCCTTCCTTTCTCATGAATGTATCCGGGGAAATCGCCAAGACAAATGGACGCCAGCCCGTCGCCTCTTCCAAATCATCGTCATCGCTCATTTGGAGTGCCAGCTGCAGGGCTCTTTGAAGTTGGAAAATGACCCCGCGAAAGAGCCGAACCATGCCTTTTTGGCCGCCACCCCGACGCGACACCCAGGCGTGAATGGCCGCCATAATCAGCAAGCTTGCGGTTGCATAAGTCGGATTCATTCCAAACATCAAAACGATGCACAGGACTGCACCCAACAAACTGATGGACCAATGAGATCGAAAGGTCGGACGGTAACTGGGGTCGGCCGCCATATGCTCCAAAAAGGAGACCAGACAAATGGCTCCGTAAGTCACCATGAAAAACATGGAAATAATTTCAGCCACGGCGTTGATGTCGCCCATCAAAACAAAGGCAAAAGCAATCAAACATGTGGTCAATGATGCTCGAACTGGCTCTTGTTCAGCGCCTCTGCCCTTTTTCAACCAATCACTCATGCCCTGGGGAAAGATGCCATCTGCGGCAATGGCTTGAAGTGTGCGTGGCGCAACCATGACGGAACCGAGCGCAGAACTCATCGCCGCCGCTGCCAAACCCACGGGAATGATGGGCCCCCAAAGGGCAATGTTCTCCATATACAACTCGTCCGTGGCCAAGGCCTCTAACGGTGCCGACCACCACAGTTTAATGGCAACTGCAATGTAGATGACAATCCCCACCGCGGTCGCCCAAATGGTACCCTTAGGGATGCTCACACTAGGGTCTTTTAAATCACCACTCAGCCCCAAGCCAGCTGCAATTCCGGTGAATGCCGGAAAAATGAATGTAAAAACTTCAAAAAAGGAAAAGCGGCTTATCGTCGTTCCATCTGGCGCCAGAATCACATCGGCAATGGTTCCCACCGGATTCAAGTCAGGATTCCCAGGACCACTGCCCGCAAAAAACAAAAGCAAGGCTGCAAACAAGAGGACCACGACCAAATAAAGCGCCTTCACTCCAAGATTGGCCCCTTTGCCAATCATCAAAATGGTGAGCAAGGTCATCACACCTAAGTTGACCCACATGGGATTGATGTAAATGCCATGAGCAACATCTGCCCATTGAATCAAGTCGCGACAAGCCACCGTAAAGGCAATGACATAAAATGCTACGCTAATGGCTTGAGAAAGGTACAGCGCAAGGCCAATGGCCCCGCCTATATTTAATCCGAAAGACCTGGAAATCATGTAATAAGCACCTCCGCCTTCTACCTTTTGATTGGTCGCAATCTCGGCCACAGCCAATGCCGTCGGTACCGTAACCAAGTGTCCCACGAAGACAATTAACAAGGTGGATACAAGACCAACATGAGCCACCGCGTACCCAAAACGCAGGAAGAGTATGGCACCCAAAATCGTCGAAATGGCCGTCAAGAAGACGGGCCAAGTACCCATGGTTTTGAGATTGGGTTGCGACATCATGAGGGAAAGTTACGCTCATCAATCGGTGCTAAAACAACCGAATGTGGAGGTTATTCACGAGGAGGCATCCAAGAAACGACTGCATGCACGGGGAGATGGTCACTGATGAAAACATCCTTTTTAATGATTTCGTCCACACAAGTCCATTCTGTATTTAGCCCCTTGACGTAAATCGCATCGATTTTGGGTCCGCCTGCGGACCCCTCGGGGTTGAAGGTGGTGTACGAGGGAAAGGACCTACGACATCGAGCCCTTAACGTGTTGTAAGTATCTGTAAAACCCGCATTGGAAAGTGCAAGACGACCCGCTCCTTGAGCTTCCTCGTTGAAATCTCCGAGAACCACCGTTGCATCGGACTTATGAATGGCATCCAACGAGGCAATCAATTGTGCACTGGCCTCTCGCGCAACAGCCGAAACATGGCTCCAATGAGTGTTGTACACACGAATACGACGCCCAGTATCCAATTGGTGGAACCATGCAACCGTAACAATTCGAGGCAAATCAGCCGACCAGCCTATCGCGCCTGGTCTCTTCCAATCTACCGCCAACCACAGCGTCTCATGATGCAAGAGTTCCCACTTGTCGTGGTTGTAAAAGAGAGGGCACGATTCTCCACCTCCGTCAGCATCCCGCCCCCTCCCCACATACGACATCCATGGCAATCGATCAGCCACATCTTTGACTTGGTGGGGCAACGTTTCTTGCAGCCCTACGATGTCATAAAAACCCACAATTCGTGCCACTTCATCCCGGCGCTCAGTCCACTTCAATGGATCAGAGGGATTGTCGTAGCGCACATTGAATGTGGCAAGCGTCCACTCCCCTTCCCGCACTTGGGATTCGACTGATGTCACCACGGTGCACGCTAAGCCAAAACAAATCCAACGAGTCCACGACCACATTCAACGAAGGTACTGAAGTCGCCGGGGGAACTTCGCTGCCGAGGTATCCTCCCCACGTACCTTTGAACACATGGGAGGACATCGTCGCATCAAACGCACGTTTCAAAAAGGACAGGTGCTTCGACTGACCATCACAGACATGGCTTTTGGAGGTAAGGGCATTGCCCGTGTCGAAACGGAAAATGGTCCCTTCGTGGTGTTTGTGCAAAATGCTTTTCCAGGCCAGATTGTGGATGCGCAAGTCGCAAAGTGCAAGGCGCGCCACGCCGAATGCCGTCTCCTTTGCGTGATTGAACATGCGGCCTTTGAAATGCCCCCTCCTTTTCAGCCCATCCCTGGTGCTCCCTACGCTTCCGTTCCAATTGAGATGCAACACGAATGGAAAACAAAGACGGCGCTCGACCTCTATCGCAAAATTGGACAAGTAGAAGACATTGACGCAGTGTATCAAGGCTTCGTACCCTCCCCTCTGTGTTGGCACTACCGAAACAAAATGGAATACAGCTTTTCGGAAATCCGCCATGATTTGAAGTCAGATGAAAAGGTGGATGACTTTGGGCTAGGATTCAAACACCGAGGGACGTGGTGGGCGGTTGAAAACCTCGATGGTGACAGTGGACTCTTTGACGAACTCGTTGAGTCGACCCTGCATCAGGTTCGCGCGTGGTGTGAACAAACTGGTTTACCAGCATGGCATCCGCCGAAACGCAAGGGCTTCTTCAGATTTTTAGTCGTACGCAAGAGCTATGCCAACGACGGCTTGCTCGTGAATTTGGTCACCACGTCTGACGCAGCACTCGACGTGAACGGATTCATCGAATGCATTCGTAAGCTTTGGGGAGACCGTGTGCAAGGAATCATTCACACCATCAACGACGACAAAGGTGAACGCGTTGAAGCCAGAGAAGGAGAGTCAAGTGTAATCTGGGGAGCAAGCACCATTACAGAAATGTTGCACGGCTTGTCCTTTGGCATCAGCATGGGGTCCTTTTTTCAGACCAATCCCAAGTCTGCAGAGCAATTGTACGCCGAGGTGCTTGCGCTTGCCCTTGACGGCGTCGACAAACGGCCGCAAGATGTCATCATGGACCTGTTTTGCGGCACAGGCACAATTGGTCAGCTTGTATCCAAACACGCCAAAACCCCAGTTGTAGGTGTTGACATTGTGCAAAGTGCAATTCAAGATGCTCGTGACGCAGCCAAACAAAATGGTTTGACAAACGTGGAGTTTGTCGCTGCTGATGCAGGCAAGTTTCTACTGGAACATCCTGAATACAAGGGAAAAATTCATACTGTCATCTTAGATCCCCCTCGCGCAGGAATTTCTCCCAAAACCCTTCGCAAAGTCATGAGACTAGGGGCACAACGCCTGGTTTACGTTAGTTGCAATCCTGCCACTCAAGCACGCGACCTCGTCGAATTGCGTGAGCAGGGTTATCAGCTTAAGTCGCTCAAGCTCGTCGATCAATTTCCACATACCGCGCATGTCGAGGCGGTGGCTTGCATTGAAAAAAACGAAACATTTCAACCGAACTTAGAGGCATGAGTACAATTTTAGACTTGGTCATGTCCCATGAAACCGTGATCCGAAAATTGGATCGCATGGCACGCGAGATTTTGGAAATTCACTACAATGAAAAGGAGTTGGTGTTGATTGGTGTCGACGGCCAAGGCTTGGCTGTGTGCGAAGCTTTGGCCAACAGAATAAGTGAAC